>Ga0123354_10014296_pt1 | contig 12356 bp, 5 predicted proteins | sample TergutLab28metaG_2_FD_97872 | JGI IMG/M metagenome (GOLD analysis project Ga0123354, IMG submission 97872) | Labiotermes labralis P4 segment gut microbial communities from Petit-Saut dam, French Guiana - Lab288 P4 | ecosystem: Host-associated > Arthropoda: Insects > Digestive system > Gut ... | reverse complement strand
CTTCTTCTTCTTCTTCTTCTTCTTCTCCTCCTCCTCCTCCTCCTCCTAATTTTATTCTTCTTCTCCTCATTTTCTTCTTCTTCTCCTCCTCCTCCTCATTTTTTTCTTTTTCTTTTTTTCTTCTTCTTCTTCGAATTTTTGCACACAGAGTATATACAGTGTGCACACGGAAAAATTAAAAAATTACAAAAATTGTTCCTGGAATCAGTTTGAATAAATATTTGCATTACGGTACAAGTGGAACGGAGTAATATGTATATAAATATAGGTACAAATAACGGCAGTGAAAAATTATGAGCAAAGAAAATCACAGCGACTTCCCGTAACCTTGTACTTGCTACGACCTCAAATGTCCGCTGTAAAAGAGTCTGAATTTTCTACAATCATTACATGAGACCGGCAACATTCTGAGGCACAGAGGGCGTATTTGAAACCGGTGTAGCTCAGTCGGTGTTGTAACTAGATTACGGCTTGGACGATCGCGTAGTCGTTGTTTGATTCCCGACAGAGGAAGGACATTTTATGTTCGTCAGGGCGTCCAGACCGAATCCGAAACCCATCCAGCTAGTAATTCAGTGGGTGCAGGTGCGCATTCTCCGGGAATAAATTGGTTTGGATGCCAAGGTGACCATTTATCTTTATCGAGTGTTGAGACTGCTCTTCTTCCCATGCCTTTTTGAGTACAAAGGGACAGATTCGAACGAAATTTGATCCTGCCCATATTTATATATGTGGTCTAATGAAGCTACTCTCATGCTGAATGGGTCCTGCTGTTTCTTTTTGGCAGCATGCCTTATGGCTTGCAAAGTGACAATTTTACCTTTACCTTTGGGGAACAATTGTAATGAATCCACTGCGCACTGAACACTTCTTGGAGCACTTGGCAAGTAGTTTATCGATTACTACGGAATTATCTACAGTTCTTACTTATTTATTTACTTACTTCATGGAGCGGAATCCTTATTGAGAAGCTAATCTGTTCTCAGCTAGTCAAGAAGTTCCCCGCATTTTGTGGAACCCGAAGGATCATTACCGCGTTCACAAGACCCAGTCACCTGTCCGTATCCTGAACCTGATCAATCCAGTCCATGCCCCACCCCATCTCACTTTCTGAAGACCCATCTTAATATTATTTTCCATCTACGCCTGAGTATTTAAAGTGGTCTCTTTTCCTCTGATTTCTCCACTAAAACCCAGTATGTATCTCTCCTCTCCCCCATACTTGCTACATGGCCCGCATTTGATTACTCAAATAATATTGGGTGAGGAGTACAGTTCAGTAAGCTCCTCATTATTTAGTTTTCTTCACTCCCCTGTTACTTAGTCCCTCTTAGGTCCAACTGTTCTCCTCCCACCCTACTCTGGAACACGCTCAGCCTACGTTTCTCCCTCAGTGTAAGCGACCAAGTTTCACACGCATCAAAACAACAGGCAAACTTATAATTCTGTATATCTTAATCTTTATATTTTTAGATAACAAATTGGACACGAAAGGTTCTTTACCGAATGGTAGCCAGCATTCCCTGACATCAATCTGCTCTTAATTTCTTCCTGAATAGAATTTTGATACGTTATGGTTGTTCCCAAATATTTGAACTGTTCCGCCCTTTCAAAGGAACTATTATCAATCTGTGTATTGTGACTTCGTCCTGCATTCTGATCTCGAGACATGACCATGTACTTGGTTTTATCGGCATTTACTTCTAGTCCAGACTCCTTATTAGCAACTACTAAAGCTTCTGTGTCTTTCTTTATAGTAATAGGCTTCCGCCCAGAATTCTAACATCATCAGCATAAACCAGAAGCTGACGTATACCATCTAATTTCAAGCCATCCTGGTTTACCTGAACCTTCCTAATAGCATGCTCTAAATCAAAGTTGAAAAGCAATGACGATAGAGCATCTCCTTGTCTCAAACTATTCTTAGTAGGAAAAATGCAGACAAATGTTTGCCTACCCGGACTCTGTTAGAGGTTTCATAGACACGATTTTATTGGCCTTACCGGTTTCGTTGGGATACCAAAATCAATGATAATTCTCTACAGTTCTTCTGTCTCTTATATAACCTAATGATATTGACACTGAATGACACTATGATATTATTGCTAGAGTTTTATGAACTATATCTGTACATTATAGCATGCTAGTTTTAAGTATATTGACAACAATATTACTAATGATATTATTTATAACATATCCTTAACATAAGGATAGTAACCTACTTTGACATATGTACATAAACAACTAATGATAATTCACTCATAACTGCCCTAGGTCATGCATGGTACCTTCTATTGAAACAACGATATCTCGTTCCCCCCACCCAACCCCCTATACCCTAAAAGAACACCACCACACATCTTGTATAGCTGCTCTGTAAGTTAAATCACAATCTGAAGATGACCAACATGTATGGCCGAAACATGTAGTTGTATACCTACTGTACTACTAGGTGAAATATAATTGTGTTCAACTGTACGTGTAAAACACAAATATTCTTTGTTATTGAACCAACACAACGGGGATGACGCACCTCAAAATTAACCTATGCAGTAATACTGAAGTCAGGGTCTGAAGTAACACTGTGAATTTGTAAAGCAACACATCATAGGGTGCTGAATGCCATAGCATTTCCAAGGGATTTTCATTAACTATATTATTAAAAACGGATGGGGATAGTTGTTTGGCAACTTTTACACAATGTAATAAGATTAATGTTGTTCTTAATTACAGGTATCATTGCTCTGGTAACTAGACACATATAGAAAATTTTATATTTTTCTTGGTCACAGAATTACGTGCTGTGGTAACTAGTACTCCTATCAAAATGTAATATTTTACTGACAGAAGAATAAGAAAAAATGAGTTGTGCGCTAAAATAAAGAAGTACTTGAAAATTTATATTAGTTAATTCTGTAGTTTATCACTGAACCCGAAATTTTAGAAATTATATTTTTAAAGTAAATCAAGAACGTAGAATCTACTGTCAATACACACTGTGCATTTCGCAGGTTCATATAAAACGTGAGTTCCGAAATGGGGGTTTTCTTAAGAATTAATATTTTTTTTCTTTTGCTAGTTCAGAATACTGTCCTGGGTATTCCGTCAAGGTAGGTTTACAGAACTTGCTCCGATCGTCCTTCTTTCTTCTTTATTCTCTTCACATACGTTAAGTACTGAAGGAAACGTTCCGGCTACTGAACTACACGTTAAACCAATTTATATTTAAATATTCAAGGGCAAATCGATTAACATACAAAGCTGGGCGTCGTATTTATTGTTGTTACAAATTACAGTACATGAGGCGCTGACAGCAGCTGCCGTGATGGTGGCAAATAAACTTACATTACGTTGACAGAAGAAAGTCTGTCACAGTAATGTTTTTGAATATTTTCTCTGAAAATAGCTCTTTAGCGGCTATAAAATTTGTGGCTTTTTTTTATTAATTTCGTTTTCTGAATGTACAGTCACAGACAGAAAACAGAGATAAAATTGTTTTTAATATTTTTGTTAAAGTAATATTACTATTAATTTATTGGTATCGACGTTTCATTCAGCAGTCAGTGTTCTTCTCTCAACGTTCTGTTGTGTTTATGCATCCATAAAGTTCATCGGCATTATTAAGAAAGCACCTTTTCTCAAAGGATTCAGTTCATTTTAAAAATAGGGCACTTTTAATTGATGTTTTAGTACTCCTATAGTCTGCTTTAATGCCAAGCCCATACGGCATCAGGCCTCTTTTTAAAGTTTGCCCTGATATCGGAAGACTCGTTGCCCAATGTTACATTTACAAAGTTCACTGTCTGAGGTATATTTATTATACACGGCATCAGAAGTTGGTTATCTCCATATTCAAGCGGCTGCCATTACACTTGTTGTATCCGTTGCAGACCCAATGAGGAACGTAACTTAGATGTTGTTCCCAAGGAGGACGAAGCTCGTAACTCTGGTTAAGACGGGGAGTCGGGCAGGCCGCACACACTCTCAATAATCCGCAAGCAGAATATATTGGAGCTTTAGTGTGCAAGAGTATAGAGTAATTGCATTTACAACTGAAATGTATTAGTGACAATTCTCGCCAGTGGAGTCTTCATTTCTGTTTGTACTCACTGAATGTCCAGCTTCGGACTCTGCTGCTCAGACACAGTTCGAGCTACGCAGCAGACTGCTCCCGCAGAACAAAAGCAACTATTGTTACATGTGTTGCTCCACACACTGGTCGCGCGATACACTTACCGAGTCCAACTATAAACAAAAGAAATGGAAGTAAATTATATTCCTCCCATGCCTGGTCTTAAGAGAGGAGAGAACTAAGCATGAGTAAATTTAGCCTATGACTAACATACAGTACATGTAAGAATGTTAAAAGAAAACCACAATAAAAAAATCAATATGTGTCAACTACACAACACACTGATAAATGTCTTCTAATCATTAGTATTATTAATTACCCCTACATTACAAGATTGGAAGCAATGGCTGGACTCGAATGCAGGACGGTATATAGTCACTTTCCGAAAAGCCATGTTCATAAAGTATTACATACTAGTACACTCATGGACCGGGATAGTGCCGTCTGTATTGCGACTCACTAGGGGCTGGACGATCCGAGCTTCGAATCCAGGTGGAGACGAGATTCTCCGCACCCTTCCTGACCGGTCCTGGGGCCCACCCAACCTACCATGAAATGGATTCCAGGTCTCTTTCCTTGGAGTAAAACGGCCGGGGAGTGGCTTTGACCACCCACCCCATCTAGCGCAGAGGTTAAAGAAAGTGTAGAGCTATACGTCTAATCCCCTCCTCGGCCGCTGTCGTTTAAGTATTCATATCTGTAAGATAAATTCGCAATAGCTCGACCTCACCATTACACAGTGTTTCACAGAACCACTCACATAACCGTTCTCCTGCAACAAAGTCTTGCGTGGACATGCTAATGAACATGATGCAGTATAATGTAATGTATCTTCTGAAAGATCATGTCTCGTTCGTTGTCACGTCTTCTGTAACAAAGAAACTGTTCTGAACTTGTTTGTAGTTTGTGCATTGTTGATTTCGATGTGAGGCAACAGATAAACGACTTCTCAATTTGCTGCGACACTTTGTGTATAGTTTCTTCCTTTGATAGAAGTCGGCAATCAACACTTGTGATTCATGCTGACGGGTTTGCTTCTGTTGTGCGAGGCTCGAGGAACGAAACGCTTGCGATTTCTTGTCAATGTGTATGAGTAATTTAGTAGTTGATGATACATAACGGACCAGGCGGTCATCATCATTCTAGCGGAAATAGTCGCGTGCCTCCCGATAAGATCGCCGGTTACGTCTGATCTTCTTTGAATCATATTTCCTGTATCTGTAAATGGACCACAAAGATGTTTCAAGTTTACCAATCATTACCTATCATGCTGTCATTATTTGCTACATTTTTTTTTCACGATACCACCTAGTCTTTGGAGAGTAACTAGGTACTTTATTCTCTCCTAAACTGCTACGTTGTCTATTTGCTGCAGGCGTCGCCCAACGGTTCAGCCTGCTTTATTCTGGCTCCTCATCATTCTTGAGGTTTTCTAGATCACACACAACGATGCATCACAATCGGTAGGACTCCTCTGGACGAGTGATCAATTCGTCGCTGAGACCTCTACCTGACAACACACAACACTCACAACAGACCAAACATCCATGCCCCCGGTGGGATTCGAACCCACAATCTCAGCAGGCGAGCAGCCGTAGACCTAAGCCTTAGACCGCGCGGCCACTGGGACCGACTTTATTTGCTACATAATGACAGTAATTAAGGTCTTCTTCTTCTTATCCTTCGATCTTTTGATCGGTTGGCAGCTTTCCTTCTGGAACTGTTGCAAGACATTCTTTTCATTGCTGTATAACTGCCAGCTCCTCTGTTTCTGGCGACTTGCTTTAAGTATTGTAGTCGAGGAGCAATTACGGTAGCATCGCTAAACACCGATTTAAGAAATCCGCCACAAACGCTTCGACACTAATCAAACTTTTCTTTAAATGTGGTAAGATTTAAAGCGTTCTTCCCAACGCCCGCCCCACCCCACCCCGACTGTCATTCGATATTTTCTTCTTGCTTCAGTACATGACACTTTTACATCTCCTATGTCGAATGTGACGTAACAGGATCCTCATTCGTCTACCTTTCTGAGTAGAGGCTGTGCGTAATTGACGGTTTCTGTAGCCTCAAGTGCCTTGAACGTCATTGCATATTGATAATATGGCAAGGCCTTAACATAGGCCCAAAAAATGTAAGTACTATGCGATTTATATTTGCTTATGCATACAAGGGAGAGAAATGATGCTCTGATTGTAATGACAATGAAAAATGTCTTCTGGAACATGACGCTACGTTGTTTGCTGGGAAATGACCAGGTTCTCGGAACGTTGGAAAATTTTTACCAGAATAAACGGCGTCACATTCAAGAAGGTATTGTATTATTTTCAGGCCTGCGTGTATTATGGTAATAAGTAATAGCAGGGCCAGAAGGAGGCAACAGAAACGCAGTTGTGAGGGTGGTTATGTTTCATTCGCTTTTGCAGTCCCATGTTTTGGTGAAGAAGTTACGCAGCCTGCATATCCACTAAAATCGATATGTTCGAAGGGCGCATCACGGCATGGGCCTATACACCATACGTGATGCAAGTGCAGTTTGTAACAGTCTGTGAGTGACTCTGATTCCATACAACAGGGACTTTGAGCAACTAGGTTCTCTGTCATTCAAGAAACTCTTCGCGTTGTCTTGAAACCGAAGGTTTATTGTCTTATTCACAAAGAATCTGCCACTCTTCCCTATCCTGGACCAAATGCGTACATTTCGTGCCGTCCCATATTACTTATTTCACATACGTTTCTGTATTATTACCAATCTACAGCTAGGGATTCAATGCGTTCCCTTTCCTTCAAAATTTCCTACAAAAGCCTATATGCATTTCTGTGATTCCTCGTAATTGTCACTTGACCCATACATCTTGTCCGATACCTCTACTTTCCGAGGCAGGGATAGCGGCACATACACCCTACCGACCGCAGTTACGTACAGTGTCTGGGAGCTCAGATAGGAAGTAATTTTTTAACTGCTGTACTTCAAATATCCTACGAATCCTTCTGCACAGACACAATATTCAACGTATAATTCATGAGTCATCTTTTCATTTGACTTCATTTTTCGTGTCTGAACAAACAAACAAACAAACTCTATGGGGCAGAATTCTTCCTGAAAAGCTAATAGTTTCTCAGCTCGTCAAGAAATTCTGCACGTTTTATGGAACCGTAAGTTTCATTACAGCGTTTACAAGAGCCCACCAACTGTCGCTATTCTGAGCCAGATCACTCCAGTCCACATCTCTCCAATCACTTCTTTATGTATTGTTTACCGTATCTACGACCTAATTACCTTAAGATACGTAAATACTATGTTGTGTGGTGATGGAGTATTACTGCTCTATTTGTCCGTCAGGTGATGCCGCGAGTAGCTGCTGCCAGCAGGGATGAAGGCTGGGCATGCGGACCAACAGACCCCGGGGATTGTCGCTCGGTATTATTGGGTAAGTGGACGTTCCTCGTTGTAATATTACCCTAATTCTGATACACGTTATTGACTAAGATAGTAGTCAACCCTCCTGCGTTAAAGCATATTTGGTCCTGCCTGTGGTAATTTGGCTGACGCTGAAAGCTTCTACATTTTGTTCGGGCGGAGAGTGGGTTAGAACTCGGGCAGGTCAACGATTATCTTGGCTGTGGTTCTTGTGGTTTTCCTCATTCCCTCGAAAGAAAGCCCCGTATTGTACGTCAGTTGACATGTGATCACTTTCTTCTAGATCCTTGTGCAATTTGTCACTCTCATTCGATTCTGTATTACATAAGTGGGCGACGGCGTCCTAAAGCAAAAGAAATGAAAGAATCATAAAACACAAAGCAACGAAATGCAAAATTTTTTAATTTGTTATTTAATTTTGAATTTCTGTTGTCTCCTACATGTTTCGAACCTCTTGGGTTCATCCTCAGGAAGACAGTTTTATATGCATTATGGTGTGTTTTACATGCACCGACGCATGTAAAACATACCATAATGCATACACAGCTGTCTCCCTGAGGATGAACCCAAGAGGTTCGAAGCATGTAGGAGATAACAGAAATTAAAAATTAAATATTAATTTAGAGAATTGTGCATTTCGTTGGTTTGAGTTGTACAAAGATATCACAACGCACGATGCAAAAAACAAAATGAAAGAATGTCATTTTGTCTGTTGTTTCTAAGGAAGTCTGTAAGTTAATACCAACCAGAATTTTGTAAGCATTTCTTTCTTCCCTGCGTCTACATGTGATGTTCCTCTATCTTCTGCAGGTGGGTCTGGTGTTCGTGTTTACCGGGCTCGGACTGCTCGCAGTGTTGGCGTGCTGGCTTCGTCGGTGCAGGTAGGGGACATAATAATACCTGCTTCTATGCTTCGTATTTACCACTTCTGTGTCTACTGCCCACTTCCTTATATTTTCATAATTTCCAATAAGGTACTGCACACCACCTGCTTTGAGTTCCGTGTTTTCCATTGGTGCTTTCTGTAGTTCATCACTTTTTTATTCTCGTGTCTTCCGATAATGTGTACTTCATTGAACTTGCTACAGTTCTTTTCAATAATATATTCTATAGTCCATCGGCTTGTCGTTTCGAATTTTCCAGTCGGGTATTTTACATTCCACTACCTTACAAATTTTATTCTCCAGTAATATTCTCTAGAGTCCACATGCTTACAATTTTATATTTTCCCATTCACGTATCTTGCAATTTACCCGTTTATAGTTTTGCAGTTCCTCTTCATATATTTTAGAGTCCACTTGCTTATAATTTTGTATTTTCCAGTCACGGAATTACTTCAGGAAACTGTTGTCTGGAACGTAAGGCTTCTTGCTCCAAAAACGGGCGAGTCATAACGAATTGGCTTGTAACTGTACACTGAGTTCTGTATGTGGTATTGTAGGTTCGGTACAGGTGGATTGTTACGTGGATATAAACCGTTCGCTTGTTCCTACAATCACTGTGTATATTGCATACTCATAACTACCAATGGAAAGCCGAATACAATTCTTTAGGTGTGTCTGGGGAATTGCTTAGGTCGTACGAAAGTATTATTCCAGATCCGCGGCATGTGTGTATGTTTCTTGACTATACCACTTTTTACGGCAATGAGTTTTCAGCACCTCACCCAACTCTCCACACTGGAGGACCGCCCCTTGTCGGCTGTCAGCGACTCCTATTCAATATATTCGCAGCTACCCTCCATATTTGAGGCCGTTCCTCCATTCGCAACCGGAGGACGCGCTATGCGATGGGCGGGCTATGTAGCTCGTACACGTATGGTGGAGAGGAGAATTGTATACAGGGTTTTGGGGAGGAAACCTCAGGGAAGAAGACCACTTGTAGACTCAGGCGTGGGTGGATCTTCAGGAAGTGGGATGTTGGGACATGGACATGGACTGTACAGGTTAAGGACAGTTGGCGGGAGCTTGTGAATGCGGTAATAAACCATTGGGTTCCATTATATGCGGGGAAATTCTTGACTAGCTGAGAACTGGTTAGCTTCTCAAGAAGCTACATAAACTTGAACTTTGTCCACAGATTTTCGAAAAGTACCCAAATATGAAATTTCGTGAAAATCCCTTGGGTGGGTGCTAAGTTGTTCAATGCGGACAGACAGACCGACGCTACGAAGCTAATAGTAACTTTTTAGCAATTTTGAGGATGCACCAAAAAACTTCCTTTCTTGTACGTACACTCCAGGTTTGTTTTTTCTATATTGCTTTTCCTCTTCCTTCTAGTTTTGAAATGACGGAATCAGTTTCATTATTCGATTTTACTTTCGGTGTTTAAAAACGTTATGCCTTTTGAATGGAGCTTATAATGGAGGTGGCTGCGGGTGGGTGGGTGTTTAATTAAGCATGCGGTGGTATTCCAGTCCGCAGTTCAGTTAAGAAGGGCCATTTTTATAAACTGGGGCAACAAGATCTCTGCACCACGGAATTTTACTGGCTACGGAACGACATCTTTACTTTGAATATTAATTACTGAGACACAAAGGGAAGGTTAATAAACTGTGTAATGAAAAGTGGCAGTACCTTTAAAATTATACATAGCCATGTCATGGCTTAAAAGAACAGGACGTGTTACAATTGACATGTACGTTTTCATTCCAATTTAATGTTCTTCGTCGAAATGCGTGCTAGTAGGATATGAACTACGCCCTGAGCAATGCAAGGACATCCAGTATTCTATCCGAGATGCTGTAATTGTTTCCACAAAGGAAAACCCTCTATTAGGTTTATATTTACGTGTTATTTTTAAGTATCACCTTCCATATTTTCTTCACAAGGCTCATGGAGTTGTACGAGGGCGAGTCAAATGAAAACCTTAAATATTACCATTATGGTAATATTTAAGGTTTTCATTTGACTCTCCCTCTATATTGTGGGGAAGAACCGGGTACCTATGAAATGAATAAGTCATAAAAACCAACACCGCAAACGGTGATTCTAAAAGTTACAAATGTTTACATTTCCGCTCCAACATGGTACAAATGTACCACGGATCGTTGCTTCTGTTGCTGATCTGGGCGCCTCAGATGTCACTGGATGTGGCGGCGGGGACGGGCTTTCCGTGCGATCATGTTCCTTCAGTCCATGGGATAGGAAACTTTCGGCCTGACCTCGACTGCTTGGAACAAATTTTTTACATGTGTCACATAATATCCCGTTGCTACCTTGGAGCTGCTGCCTAAATTTGAAGCTCCTATTTGTATTTTGAGATATGTCTGTCACAGACAGACACACAGGACTTTCACTTATTATATACGTACTACGATTTCTCTCATACTATCACATTGGTGGCTGGACGGTCCGAGGATCGAATCCCGGTGGGTGCGAGATTTTCTGCAACTCTCCATATCGGTCCTGGAGCCCACCCAGCCTCGAATGCAGTGGTTACCGGGTCTCTTTCCTTGGGGTAAAGAGGCCGGGGCGTGACGTAAACCACCCACCTCCATGTAGCGCCGAGGTTAAAGAACATGACATAAAAGCCACTGGGCCTTTATGTCATGTTCTAGGGCGAACTTTACCTTCTTTACGTCGTATCACATTGGTGAATTTTTTGATCCCGTCGGTTGGTACCTGTTCTTGACATCGGCCAAGGCAGGAGCTGCTCTTATTTAGTCTTAACTTTCCGCATAAATGCTGAAACGCGGCCTTGAATCAGCTAATTCCACATCACTGCTTCTTATGTAGACCTATCATTCAAAATCATTTCCACATTCTATAGATCTCTCACGGAGACTGGACTTGGTGTGACGCCAGTAAGTAACTCTTAAGTGCATACCATGTCATCAGTCATCATCATCATCATCATCATCATCATCATCATCGAGTTGGGCCACTTGTTGACTCGTTCCGGTCTCACATATCCAGAAGTCTCTTCAAAGGTCTACCATGATCCCTTCTGCCAGTTGGGGAGTAGTATTTCATTACCATGGGTAATCTATTTCGAGGCATTCAGTGAACACGAAGACATAAATACTAATTCGTTATTTTAGTCCTTTAATTGTCAACCTTACTGTTTTTATATCAGCCACAAAACACGATGAAAATAAATTTGGACAGTATACACTTGGGGTAGCGCTCAAAATATTTGTTTCCTTACGTTAGATAGCCGTCTACTGTTGAGGTGTATTAAATGCGTTACAAATGAAATGGACGTCAGTCCCTCGAACACACCACTTGTATTCAGTATAACACAACACAAGTTTATATTAATTAAAATGTTACACTTACATGTGTGCTACACGCTTCGGCTTGTATTTAGACCATCTTCCGGCATGTCAACACAAATACCACCACCTTGTAAGTACGATACGCCTAAATACCACAATACAACTGCATTGTCAGAGCATAAAACATGCAGATCCTATTTTGTTAATTAATGTCTTACAAAAATTCTACCCTGCCCCAAAATTTACAAACCGAGTTCAAAGAAGGATTTTCTAAAAGAATACGCTACATTGCGGCTTTGTCGCGTTACTTATAATACACAAAGTGACAAAACAAATTTAAAACGACTACTTGCTACCCGGACCTCAATCTAATGAAAGTCCTCAAACATTCATTTTTTCATCATCATCATCATCATCTTCCTCCATGGATTAGGTTGTTTGACCTGTTCCGGTATCGACATATTGCCATCGTTTCCTGGGGCGTCCACGATCTCTTCTTCCTCGAGGTTTGTAGTTGAGGGCGTGTTTCGGGAGTCTGGTGTTGTCCATTCTTTCAAGGTGGTTGATCCAGTTTTGTTTGTATT
>Ga0123354_10014295_pt1 | contig 12356 bp, 12 predicted proteins | sample TergutLab28metaG_2_FD_97872 | JGI IMG/M metagenome (GOLD analysis project Ga0123354, IMG submission 97872) | Labiotermes labralis P4 segment gut microbial communities from Petit-Saut dam, French Guiana - Lab288 P4 | ecosystem: Host-associated > Arthropoda: Insects > Digestive system > Gut ... | reverse complement strand
TTCTGTTAGAGGCTGAGTCGACCCCAGGGCCATAGTGCGATCGGAAGGATTTTATGTCAATGAAAAATTCCAATGACACCAGCTGGGATCGAACCAGTGACCTTCCGATTTGTAGCACAGCACCTTAACCACTGTGTTACTGCACTTTACATAAAGATCAATATATATTTACCGATATATATTACATATACAGATACAGCTGTCTGCTTGCTAGCCGGTACCCGGTAGCAAGCAGACATCAGTATCTGTTTGACAAATGCCTGTTGCTGTATGTACAGTCTTGAGCTCGTGATGATGGACGGAAAGACCGTCCGAAACATGTAGTGCTACTCTAAAAAATAAATAAATTTGATACAGTGTTGCATCTGGTTGGTTTTACTGTAGGAATAATAAATGTGCTTGTGTAACATTTACGAAGACATTGAACAGATTTACAGTTTACATAATTATATTGTGGGCAATTTACGAGGAATCAGTACTGAAACGTTACCTTAATAATAAATGTAAAAGGTAAAAAGGTAAAGTGATCCCGTTACAGGCCCGGTGTGGCCCAGAGGGTGGGTAGAGCTATAGCTCTACCCTTCCATGACCACGGCACTAGAATGGGGTGAGTGGTCAGCAGCACTCCCCGGCCGCAATTTACCCCCGGGAAAGACCCGGTACCCATTTTACATGAGGCTGGGTGGGCCTCAGGGCCGGTCCGGACTGGCGGAAAATCTCGTCCCCAACGGGATTCGATCCCGGACCGTCCATCCCGTAGTCAGTCGCTATACCGACTGAGCTACCGGGCCCACCTAATAATAAATATACTGTATTGAAAGATAAAATAGATTTAGCGGTTAGTAGTGGCTTGAGTTTTGGAGAGCGACAAGATGAGGAGGGTGCAACAAATAGCAACAGTCAGATGTTATAACAAAGCACATGTCATTCCATTTGAGTTTAAATATACGTCAAGTGACAGGCAAAATACCTACAGTGTAATACTGAGGCGCACTCGTGCAGCCATTGTTGCAGTGGGAATCAATAAGCCTTATACATTCTGAGTGTGTGTCTGTGGCCTTAAGTATCCAGCATGCAATACGCATGCGCCTTATTATATGGTCATTTTAGCCTGTCCGGCCCTACTATATTTTTCTACGTTTTCCCACAAACGGCACGATTTTCGAAAAAAAAAATGGTTACTGAAAATCAAACGTGTGTTTTGATTTTCTCCACAACTTTTGTGTGAAACATTTCTCAATCTAAGAATAATTCATCGACTTATGATCAAAAAAATATATATTGGTCTTTATGTAAAGTACTCGTTATTCTTCTCAGACTGCAATGAGACTTGAATTTTCTAGGCAGAGTTTCGGAAAAAATAATCAAATACAAAATTTCTTGACAATTTGTCCAATGGGAGCCGAGTTGTTCCATGCCGGCGGACGGACGGACGGACGAACAGACACGATGATGCTAATAGTCGCTCTTCGCAATTTTGCGAAAGCACCTAAAATAGGTATTTGCTTATATCTTGGAAGTTATTAATTTATTTTCTTGTTTACTTTATTGAAGTACTTAAGCATATTTAACTGCTTAATAAATTTATAAAAAAAGAAAAAGAAGGTAGAACATACAGCATAACCTTGTGAGGCTGACAGCCACGTCAGATGGCTGCAATACAACGTTTCAGAGCCTGACCACGTCTAAATTTTTTCGCTGTCAAATCGTCCAGACACAGCAAAAAAACAAAAACTTACTTCACGCAATCAGCATGTTGTGTATGTTTGTCGGTCTCAATCTCTGGACCAGCTGGCCGGTTTTCCCCAAACTTCGTGCAAAATTATACTACTGGTGGACCGCCTTAATTTCTTAATTTCCAGCTCACAGCAATCAAACATGACATCCGAAAGATCTGACGAGGCGGACCTGACGTTATTGCCCTTACTTTATGGTCTTGGATAGCAACAGATGTTGGAAGTTTGTGCAGCTTTTGTCAAAGAAGCATTTTTGAATGATACATGGGGACAGTGAGAAATTGTTCTTGCGCCTTCACTTTGATCGCGGCAACTAATAAACCACCGGAAATAGACAATGAAAATTGGTACATAGATCATAAATATGCACACATACCTTGTAATAATTACCGTTAGTAAGCCAGCAATAACAAACGTGGCGATAATGCGAAACTTTGGAGTTATTTCGGACAACTCTGACACCCATAATCAGCTCTGAAGAATCGGGAATATCGCGACGTTAAAATAAATCATCAACAACGTAAAACGATATCTGAGACTAGGAACACATGGAACAAAAATATATAATAAAATTAATTATATACGTCAGCACTATCTTTTTTATTTATACATAAGGCTACATGTTTCGACCCATCAGTCGGTCATCTTCAGGTCTACATAGCAGACTAAGTCATTGCTGCTGTGTGCACATTAGGATCCCAATATGTTTACATTAAAAAACCATGCAACAAAAAGGTCAGCTTTATCAGTCACAGTTGGATGTGGTTGTTGTTAATTGATGACCAATACAAAGCAGCGCTTTACAGACTGTCGTGTCGATTGTTTCGTCTCCAGAGCAAGCATCCCGCATGTGAATGTTCCGTAATATAAGTGTTTTACAGGGAGGGGTTGTTAGCACCTCGATCAACCCCCCAGCTGGAGGACCACCCCTCGTCGGCTGTCCGCGAATGCTTATTCAATTTATTCGCAGCTACCCTCCTTATCGGAGGCCGTTCCTCTATCTGCAACCTGAGGACGCGCCATGCCGTGGTGACAGGGACCCACTACATGACATTTAGGCGTATAGGAGAAATAAAAGTATAGCTCCACCCATTTTTAATGTCTGTACTGGATAAAAATGAGCAGTCAACTTCATACCCCGGCCATTTAATCCTCGGAGGAAGAAACTGGATGGGCCCCAGAGCCAGACTGGGCGTTGTAGAGGAGATGAACATGTCTGATCCCTCCAGGAACCGAACCAACCAGAGATCGCCTACCCCATAGCCCAATCACTACTGTGACAAGCCTACCCCGCTTCCAAGCTGCTAACTGTATTGACTATATATATGGATATCGCTAAAATGGATCTGACATAGATAGGACGAGGGTAGACTGGATTAATCTGGTCCAAGACACAGACCAGTAACGGACTTTTCACAAAATGTTAATGAACCATAGGGTTCCATAAGATGTAGCGAGTTTGATGTTTGCCATACCGGAGTGTTTAACACATATATAAATATACAATGATGTATCAAACAAACAAAATGTTATTATCCACCTGTCGTATTGTATTACAACACCATTCATTCGTAGTTTCCTTTGTTTCCTGTGGCGCTGCGGCCCATCGAGGGCCATGGTCTCCTCATTCTTGAGGTTTCTAGATCACACACAACGACGCACCACAGTCGGTAGGACTCCTCTGGACGCGTGAATTCTTTCGTAGTGCTATATCTATATTTACAGAACGTAACAAAGACTACATAGTCAGCATACATGAACGACAAGTTGCACAAGAGCAATAACTTCGTGAAATAAATGACATCAATATGCCTTCACTGTCATTATAGAAATCCAACCAATCAAAACTGGAAATAAGAGCCTTGGGTTCGTCAAGAATATAATATCAACATAGGGAAGATATCACTTACCAAGCGCAACATTATTGCATAGTTTTTTAATGTTTTAACATTTTAACGCTTATATACATATTTTGTAATTAGCAACAATACATATAACAATATAATAATATCCAAAGTTCTATAACAACACATCTCAAATACATACGTGTAACCTCCTTCATATGTACCGGTTAAAACAAGTATCCTGATTGTATAATAAGAACATAACGATACATGCATTTTATACGTAGTTATATCAAGAATGTAAGCGTTTACGATCCCACAGCGCTTTTTAAACATTGCTAAGTAAGGATATGTTTCTTAGAAGGGCCTGAAGATGATTCTATAGGAATCGAAACATGTTGCCCTAATACAATAATAAACGTAATAAAGTTTTGTTGTGTTTGACTGATACATCATTGTATATTTATACTCGTATATGTAGCGAGTTTGTCAAATAGTTGAACAACTATTAGATTGTTAACTGGGACACAGCCGCATGGGTTAGTACGTATGAGCATGTGTATGCAAGTACGTACGTACATGTGTGTGTGTATGTGTGCGTGCATGACGCTTTATACGCCTTCGGTGCTTATATTCCAAGAGCCTGGAAAGCGCAGGCGGTGTACAGACAACGCGAGAAGTTTGACGACCGAGGAAGCGGGTTTCTATTTCCGGCAAGGCCAAGAGTTTTCACACCAGATATGAGTTTCACCCAGCTTCCTACCCAATAGGAACAGACTTCTCTTCACCACGAGGTAAGGCAGCCGATCTGTGAAGTTAACCACTCACCTCATGTACTGCCAGGGTTACAAACATGGAACTATATCTCCAGTTCCACATACTTGAAGGTGTGATGCTTCATTAAGTACAGGGACAACCTAACCTTCACGCCCATCAATAGGAAGAATGGGTTAAAGGTCTGGAAGTCGCTTCTGACATACTGATGGACAAACAACGCTTACAACCCGTCCCACGCCAGCCGTGTGTTCACTGCGGAACAGTATTCTACACTGGCTTGCTCCTTAATATGCAACCTAACACTCAAGATTTGATCTTTCGTTAAGTCGTTCGTGGATACAAAGTGGTTAAAGTATAGTTAGAATGAGTGGATTGTAAACCTCCTCGTCGCTCTCACCAACAGTTCGCTTTCACGTCCAGACAGCACACCTTGAAAGAAAACCCATCCGAAATAAAAAGTTATTGAAATGTAAATAAGAAAACGCTGCCATTAAGTTCCTTATAATAGACGAAACTGTATGAACAGGTAACCCGAAGCCGTGTCTGATTGATGACTCTTGTCAGGCAATGACATATTTGCAAGGTTACAGAAGATGTGCTGGACCTGTAATTACTCTCGGCATTGCCGATCCAGCGCACCCTCTCAGAATCCAGTGCAATGAGTCATAGATTCAACGAAGCGATTCCCCCACTCCCATCCGTTCTTTGGAATTATCGAATTATTCAGGATGCTTGATTGGGCTCAGACTTTGTCGCTCCAATGACTTAGAAACAGGGAGGGGGTGGGGTGGGTGGGGGGGGGGCATATTTGAACGATGAGTAGGTATCCGTGGGGAGGTCGAATGAAGTGGGTGGTACAAGGACGCTTTCTTGTGGCACTTGTGAACAGGTCAACACTTCGTCTCATTTTGAATGGTCCAGCCAGTATACTACTGTGCAGTCCGACGTCCTTCAATTCTACAAGGTTCATTAAAAGTGCACCTGTTGAGCGCACCTGCATCTTCAATCACAGGGAGCTGACACGGGGTATGCACTTGGTGCTTCCAACCGAAATGTCACTCTGCAGACTCGCTGGCTGTCTAGCACGACATGGCGTATTTCATCAACGGGACGAGTCAAAGAAAAGGGACAAAGAATTAGTAACAACGATTTTCCAAGAAGGTGAACAAATGATTACATACATAAAATCTCAAAGCATAAAGATCTAGACATACAAGATTTTTAATGATGTGAAACTTGGTCTCTCAAATTATAACAAGAACTGACGGTGTCTGGAAACAGGATGCTAAGAAGCAAGAGGAGGTTTGAAAAAATCGCTTACTGGGGAGGGGAGGCTTTATAACTGGTATTCCTCATCAAATCATCATCATCATCATCATCATCATCAACAACAACATAATTTTCTTCTTCTCAGTCCGATATCCGGCCCTGGCCACCCTATCTTCAGGTTTCGAGACCTGAAGGACCAGGCATCTGTATTTATGACCCCCGGAAACAGGGTGACCCGTCTATAGGCCAACCCTGAGGCATTGGGTATCTCGGGAACGCCACTTCCCGAACTCACAAAAATTGTGAGTCCCTGAGGAGCATCGAATACTATTAGGGTGATGAAGTCAAAGAGAATCAGATAGAGGGAGCGTGTTGTAGGCCTAGCAACGGTGACAAGTCTGTACAAAGTTTTAGCAGGAAAGTCTGAAGGAAGACACATACATGGCACATGCATGTGCACAGGATACTAATTTTATACTTGTCTTAAGGGAAAAAAATTATGGGAGGGGACAAATTGCATTCATCAAATTCAGAATAAGGAAAATTCGCGGGTTCCTGCAAACCTTTCAAGAATTAAAAAAAGCGTGGAAAATATTTCTACTAGCTGAGTAACTATTAGCTTATCAGGAGGAACTCTTCCATAAAGCCGGTTTGTTCAAAAGTATCGCAGTAACTGTGTACTGAAAAGAAGAAATTCGTTCGTAAAATTTAGGAGTCTCAGGGTGAGGCATCGTGTGGTCTATGTAGGACACCCTGACCATTTGAATGATTAGCCTACAGGCTGAACGACAAAAGAATCGGTTTTTAATTACCAACAGGAAGAATAGATTATTCTTTTCTCAGCTCTGTCCAGATGGGCTCTGGACCCCACTAATCCACCGATCCTGATTACTGGAACCTCTTTCCGATCGGGTAAGGTGGCCGGGTCGTGAATATGACCACATAATTCTCTCTTTAGCCTGGGGAAAAATGCGTGGACCTCTAACCCTACTTCCCCATACGCCTTCGTAGTGTGATGCTTAATTAAACAAATGGATTTCGTATTTTTAATGGTTAAGACAGAGTAAGACCAGCATTTGTTGCAGTCGTCCGTCTTCGGGACTTGAACGTAAGTTCAAATTGTGACTCATTCACGACACAAGAAGACATAAGCCCACAGGACGCGCTATTACTGCCAGATCGCAGGTAAAGTTTAACTTACTCCATTGAGTCACTAAGCACTAAGAATATGGAAGTGTGGAGGAACAGCTCCGCGCATTCCTTCAATAACGCGTTTTAGAAGGCAGTTCCTACGCAAGATGTGACCAAGTCAGTTAGCCGTACTGTAGGTAGGATATCCTTTTCCTCCTTGACTCTATGTAATACTTCATTTTTTCACACGATCGGTGCCACTGATCTTCTCAATTCTTTCCCAGCACCACGTTTTAAAAAAGCATGAGTGTTCTTTGGGTAAAATGAAAAATCTTGTGCACTGCGGGTAAATGTAGAAAATTTTATGCAGACGCAATTTGCACATATAGCATAAAATATAATATAAAAATATATAATACAGACACAACATTGTATTTTATTAAATTATATTAGATTATAATTCCAGCAACATGTTTCGGCCTAATTTGTAGGGCCATCTTCAGGCTGATCTTTAGACAGGTGGAGTGTACAATTGATCTCGTAAATTGAAAGCATTACCAATTGTGAACTCCACCTGTCTGAAGATCAGCCTGAAGATGGCCCTACAAATTGGGCCGAAACATGTTGCTGGAATTATAATCTAATATAATTTAATAAAATACAAAGTTGTGTCTGACTGTATTACATATATTTTATATTACATTTTAGTTTATATTCAACACAAGGGGGATGTCTGACTTCAAAATTGAACATATAGCAACCACGGTGCGTTTGGTTAAACAATTACTGTAGAGCTAACAGTGGATAACAACCCATATGAATTTACACAAAACGGAAGATGATATACAGGACAGCAATCTCTCGGGTTATGACAACGTGACACTGGTGATTACCGACACAATGCAGAAGCAAAGTTGTCTCCGTTCATGAATATGAAGACGGACAAAGCCAGTTCATGCAAAACCTTATTACTTTTCTACAAAATTACAGTGGGTCACACCAGCCGATCACACAGGTGGAATGCAGCACCTTAAGAACAGCTGATATCTGCACTGGCGACGACAAACTGTGCATATCTCTGACATGTAATTCAATTTTCTTTTCATTCATACAGTGCATATTCTTGTAAATAATATACCAGCCAAAAATTCACTTAATAAAATACAATTCATGACAAATATTAATCTCCAACATGTTTTGACACCAGTGTGCCATCCTCAGGGAGTCTTTCAGATCAAAGGAATACAAGCCCAACACGCTAATCCAGGTATGTTATCGCAACACCTAGTTTAGCACGTTAGTGGCAGCTGTCCGAATGAAGAAACGTGAAGATCAACTCAGACGAACAACACGCGGTCTTCGCACACCAGTTGCAAAGTGGTTAGAGGTTGACGGTAGAATTTTCGAACAATTATTGTGAACTATAAAGAATCTGTCATGTCTGCGTAGCAAATCTCTCATTTTAATATTAGATTAAACTAAATTTAATTAATTAACAGTAAATAATCTATCTTTCAATTTTTACCACTCAAAAAGCTTCTATATTTGGGATTTCGAACAGATAACTCTCGGTCAGCGTTCAGAAATAGATACATTTCCATATGAATTTTCTTTTTCACAATGACGGATACTATCACCTCCCAAATTATTGACCTTTAATCCTGAATCACCCTGTATAAACTCCCTAAAGATGGTAGAATTCTACCGAATGAAATAGAAGGTAAGAAATAAACTATATTTTTAAGTATATTAGATGTGAACATGACGGTTTTATAAATGAGCAATATAACTGAATAATTTGTCAAGAGTTTTTGGTCTGTACACTCTCCTACATTACTAGTCCGGTTCCTATTAACTCACTTTTATATCCTAAGGAGTATAATGGGAATAAGAACTGCCTTCAGGTTTAAAATCGCAAAATTCGTTTATGTTAAAAATCCAAAATATTTCTGGGGGCAACTTTTACGACGGTTCGGCGAAGAGGCATGCTAAAGCTTTTCTTCTTGGCAAATCCTTCTCGTGTTCCTGATGGCTCTGAAAGATAATTTGCAGTCATGCTTCAAGTAACTCCTTCCATTCTCTATTCTTGTGGCCGACGTTAACTTTAGGTCCGTCAAAGAACAGTTACTCCACCGAGACAAGACAGAAGCTTTGGACCGCTTCGAATGAATAACATTACTCTGATGGGACACGGAATATTCTTAGTTATCAGCAGGCGGCCATTCTTTCTCTATATATGTAACGAATACAAAATTGCACATCAAGAGGCTTCCTTTCATGAAACCTCACATTATAAGTCGTTGTAAGATGCTTTTTGTATCTTCATTCACCGAGTCCTGTCGCTCCTGGGAATCTCTCCGAACCCGTTATAAATTTCGAAGATCAAAAACGCCAGCAACTACGCGAGAAAAGAACAATCAAGTAGCTGCCAACAATAATTCAAACCACCAATCACAATGACATTACATTTACTGCAACAGGCGGATCTACGCAATGTGTATATCTTTGTAAGTCGCACAAAAAAATATAAAACATCATTTGCGAGCAGAACTCATAAAGCCTACTTTCGTATTGTATAGGCTTCCTATTCAACAGATTTATTACGCTATTGTTATTGCTGATAATTCATTTTATTCTTATGACAAATTTACTACGTACAAAAGCAAAAAAAAAAAAAAAATCCCTGTACAAGCCTGGACAAGTCCTGAAGGTTCTAAGAGGTCGAGGCTCCCAGATTACAAGACAGTCGGCACATGAAGGCGGTAAGGTTGTCAGCACTTCGCCCTGGCCGCCTGGAAGGATTACGTCAATGAAAAATTCCATTGACACCATCGAGAATCGAAACCGCTTGTGGCTTGTAGACCAGTGGTTCAATGAACAGCGTCTCCTCGCGCCGCCTAATATTGTACAGCTGACTGCCAGTGTTCTTTACATTTGCTGATGTAATAACACTGTTTCGAATATTTACTATACATGTAATTTTTAACTTATGATGTTTCGTGTACACTATGCAGATACAGTTATGACCTGCTTCCAAAATCAAGTTTCACTGGTTCGCGAATTACAGCTACCACATCGAAAGTCAAAGAAAAATTTCGCATGGTCGCCATCTTGTTAAACACATTATACAAAAGCGTGACTATAACAAAAGCTCCATGTTTTCTAGCATCTATAACAATTCACTTAGTACCTGAACGAACCGGTCATTAGTGTGTTCCCTACCTCACAAGTAGGCGCGTCCGCCATTCTGTTATAACTGGATACAGTAGCTTAGTGTTACAGTGTCCGTCGATGGCATATGTTCATATAAAGTTTAATGAAAATTGGCCAGTTCTTTAAACCTGACAGTGGGACACACCAGCACACCAGGAACGTGTGTGAATGTGATGTTACACACACCCATGTTTCACATATTGCGAGTTTTCTGTTGTGTTCTAAACTGATGACAATGTTCGGCGTCGTACATGCATTTGTCCACATTAATGGTATAGCATGTGTTCAGTTACGGTTTATTTAACGACGTTCCTATCAAATTTAGACTGCAGTGTTTGCCAACCAACGCACCGCGGAACAGCGTTGGGGGTTCTGCGAGAAATCGTGGAATGAATACACAACACTGTAAAATACCGCAAAAAAAATTTTAATGTACCTCGAAATTTGGGGGGATTTTTTTCCCCGGCAGTTGGCTATACTGAAGTAGTCTCCGCACCCTGCCAATTGTCCCTTTGTTACAACATTTTCATACGCAGGGTTATGAAAAATTATTTTAGGGGTCCGTCCATGGAAAAAAAAAATTGGGAAACATTGTTATAAAAAGTCGAATTGTAGGGACAGTGGTAAGTTATAACGAAGGACGCAGTTGTGATGTAATCTGAGGTAATATTTGGCATTTGAATAAAGGGACTGAGGAAAAACAATCAAAGTTGTAGGTCGCATATAAATGACATACGCTACCGTTGAAGGCGAATCTGTACTGTCTTAGTAAGGCGCCCAGGCCCCTTTCATGGCACAGCGAGAACAAAACATTTGTGACCTGCACTAAGAAAATGTTTTCCTTCTGGCTGCGGACTGCCGGGAACTTCTCACTCGCCTGCCTATAAGCATGATCGCTTTATCAGCATGTCAGCTGCACTTAAACACGTCTATTTGATGTCGTGCAATCAAACTGCAACTTCCTAACTTCTTTACGTATAATGCATGATGATGAGAAAGGTTGGCAAAACTTGCTGTCATACACATGATTAAATTATCAAGACGTATTTTACTGTCTGTTGTAATGCTAGTGTGATACCAACTCATAAATTTAATCTGTGGTTAACGTTTTTGGCAATCAAGGCTTGGCGTTCCGATAACATAAACACTATAGAAAACTTAATTTGTAGAGATATTCTGGATCTTCTTCGTAATTTCAAAATTGTTTTCACATCTCAAAATTATTGATAAAACAGTAAGAGTTGATTCTGTGCTTAAGGACCACGCAATAAAGCCGCTTGCATGAATTTTCTTAACCTCGGCACTTGACTGAAGGGGGTGACGAGAATATCGCTCCGGCCCCTTCATCTACGAAGAAAAAGCAGGCGGTAACTTTCAAAGGGTCGGCCGGTCGAGTCCCAGTGCCGGTCGGGACTTTCTGGAGAAGTGAAGATTCTCTTGTTACTACCCGGAACAGAACCTTAATTTTCCGGTAGCCTAACCATTAAATTTTCTGTGGCGCAACAGCCCAAATGAGGCCAAGGTTTCTAGATTACATAAACTGGATATCCACCCGGTATAACTTCTCTGAATAAGTGATCAGCTCGTCACAGACGCCGCTGCCTACACAACAAAAAGAGATGAACATTCATGCCTTCAGCGGGGTTCGAACCAACGATCCCAGCAATCAAGAAGCTGAAAACCTACATCTTAGAGCGCACAGCCAACGGAATCGTCTCCAAGTCATTACACTAACTGAAATACCACGGTTGCAGAAAAAAGCAATTAAAAATAACAATACATAAATACTGGGCATGTGGAAAGTACAGACAAAAGTGATACCACAACAAAGAGGCAAATGGAACGATCTAAAAGTCACTCAGAAAAAACCTGATAAATATACCGGGAAAGAACGAAATAAGGGAACTATAGAAAACTTGCCCATTAGGCAATGCACACGTACTTCGGAAGGTACTAAATTTAAAAACATAACAGATGAAACATGGGAAATATCATTACATGTGCCATGAACTGCAAACACAGAACAGCTGTAACATTACATACCCTATCAACACGTTTTGTTTCAGGTACGAGGTGTGGCAATAAAGAAACCGGATTGCTTTTATTACTCATTTCCGGCCATGTCGATGACGAAGAGGAGGGTAGGGCATTGACCCGTGGACTTCCCTCTACCGTCACACAAAGTTTCATTCATGCGCATCGGTTAGTCTGGCCGTGTGTCTGAGCTCCGTCGGAATAATGCTGAGTGCTAATGTAGAACAATATGTTAACATCAAATTCCTCACAAAACTTGGAAAATCTGCCACAGAAACTTACAATTTGTTGACAGAAGTGTATGGTGATCAGTGTCTATCTCGCACGCAAGTTTTCGAGTGGTTTAAGAAGT
>Ga0123354_10014293_pt1 | contig 12357 bp, 5 predicted proteins | sample TergutLab28metaG_2_FD_97872 | JGI IMG/M metagenome (GOLD analysis project Ga0123354, IMG submission 97872) | Labiotermes labralis P4 segment gut microbial communities from Petit-Saut dam, French Guiana - Lab288 P4 | ecosystem: Host-associated > Arthropoda: Insects > Digestive system > Gut ... | reverse complement strand
GGGGGAAAAACCCGAACCAGCGGACAGGGGCCAAAACAACGAAGCCCTTTTTCCCGGGGCGGAGGTTTCAAAAACCCGCGCCCCGCGGGTTTTAGGAAGGGTCCGGCCCCCCCCCCCCCCCCCCCCCCAAAACAACAACTGTTCCAACAGGTCAAAGGTTACGTGGTTTGAGAATAGCCCGACGTACGGAAGTCGTGTTGCTTTGACACTTTCTTGTGCACTCTGCTATACTGCTCAGAATATGATATCTACTGAATTGAATGTGTCTTGTACTGAATTAAATAAAGTACTGGGCAAATTTCGTAAAAACATTCTGTTGTGCCGCAAAATTTACCGTCGTGACTGAATCCCCTCTGTACAAAACCAGTGCAGCACCATCACACAGTTCGCGACACGTTTCGAACTCGACTACTGTCTTCACATTTTACAATACTTGTAAATTATATCACCTCTGCTGTAATAAAGAATCACCCTGTACGTAAAGGTTCTTACGCTAATACAAAAGTCATTTATGTATCTTAGGAATTCGCAAGAGATATAAATGACGTAAACGGAATTACTAGCAAAAAAAAGTGACGTAAGCAGTGAAGTAAACCAACTTTCAGTAAGAAAAAAATGTATGTAGAGAATTGATTTTATGATCATAACAGAGCTGCTGTAATTTATGAACGTAAGTTAGTTCGATGACCCCCCCCCCTCCCGAAGTCTAAAAAAATTGCCAAATCTGTGACGATACTACCTTCTCAGTAAATAATATTTTGTGTGTGTGTGTGTGTGTGTGTGTAGACAGACAGACAGACAGACAGACACACACACACACACACACACACATATATATATACGATAAGGATGACATTTATCTTTACTTTTTAAACTGTGACCAGTAAGTATTCTAGCCCGGCTGCCGCATAGTTGACAGTTGCGTACGTCCCTACAATAGGGTGGGAGAAAATACGTCTTCCTTCATCGGCGAGATAATCATATCGTGCACTTGTTTACACCGCAGTGGTGCGTTTGGTTGAGGCACTGCGCTACCAGCTGGCAGATCTCGAGTTCAATTCCCGAAGGTGTCATTGGAATTTTTCACTGACAATCCTTCTGTCCGCAATATGGCCCTGCGGTCGACTCAGCCTCTAACAGAACTGAACACAACGAATATATTCTGGGGATAAAGGTGGCCGATGAGTAGGTCTGGCAACCTTACTACTTTCATATGCCGATTGCCTTGAAATCTGGGAGCCTCAACCTCCTGTAGCCCTCAGGGTCTGTGCACGGATTACTTCACCTTGATTTGTTAATACCCCACCGAGGAATATGGGTTCGACTCCACCTCCTCGGGAGAGTTTAGGGTTCTTAAGCTGAAAGATAAAGCGGAAAACAGGGAGCCCAATTAGATATTTGCAAACGCACGACCCGAAACGGCTGCAGCTTACAGTCCTACTGGCAAGGTGAGGACATTCTCTGGAGGAGGAGTATATAAATTTTTCTGGAACTCGGCAAGTCGTTGTCCATTCTTAGTTTGAACTGTGACTAGTAAACATATGTCGTTATAATAGCCACGTATTACTTAGATCCATACTTCTCAATCTATTTTAGGTATTTATTTACGTACTTTCTTACTCCATGGAACACAATCATTCTTGAGAAGCTAACCGGTTTTCAACTAGTCAAGAAATTCCTCGCATTTTATGGTACCCAAAGGTCCATTACCAAGTTTACAACTGTCCGCTACCTGCCCCTTTCCTGATCCAGATCAATCCAGTCAATTGTACACCCCACTTCCTAAACCCTTTACCTACTAACGTGGAGAATATGGTGAGCTCCGAATAATGCTAGCAGATGGCAGATTGGATTTAACTCGGCGTTTAAAGGGTTAATATTCAACTTAATGCTATCCTCCCATCTAAGCCTGGGTCTTTCAAGTAGTCTCTTCCCCTCAGGTTTCTCAACCAAAACTCTGTACACACTTCTCTTCTCCCCTATAACTGCTACATGCCCCGCCCATCTCTTTCTTCTCGATCTGATCACCTGAGTAATATTTGCTGAGTTGTACTTATCATAAAGCTCCCCATTATGTACTTTTCTCCACTCCCCCGTTACCTAGTCCCTCTTATGCCTAAATATCTTCATCAGCACCACTACTACTCACACACACACTCTTCCTACTTTCCTCCCTCAACTTCGCCAATGATGTATCACGCCCATACAAAACAAGAGGAAAAATTATAGTTCTGTGTATCTTCATCTTCATTAATCTTTATTATACATATTATATATATAATATTTCACAATATATTTTAGCTCATTGAACCCACAAAAAACTACAGAACGTACTGAGGAATACACACCGGTCCACAATAAGTCAAATATAAAATTAAATACCACAATTTGGTTATCTGTTATGTACATTATATGTAAAAATCAGCTGCTAACCTCAAACCGATCGATAACCTGATAGTGTCGCCTGGCATATCGACAAACTATGGCGAGCTGTGCTGACCGACTGGACTGCTGAATTAGGAAGCTTCTGGATTGACGCAGCGATTCATTGTGTGTGTGTGTGTGTGTGTGTGTGTGTGCTATCAGTGACGGAATGATTAGTGACGAATGTCGCCATACGAATTTTAATTCGTACATACAAATTTAGGGCTGCCAATGAAACTCTTCCGCCATTACGAATTTTCGTCTCTCGGAACACGTGACACCTATTTGCGGAGCCCTGAGCTTACGAGGAACCCAGTTTGAGAAACGCTGGTTTATATGAGTATTGTACAGACCCGTGTAAACTACGTAACCTATTTTTCCATAATTACAATTTCTGGAACTAGAAGAAGAATAGAGCAAAATTAAATATTTCTTAAACTATAAAAATAAATCAAAGTAATAGGGAATAATGTGGAATGCCAACTTGACGGAACAAGGTAATTTTATTGACATGTTTTTAGTTGGAGAAGTTTCGGGTACATACGCCCATCATCAGTAGCATTAGATGTTGAGTTGCAGCGTATGTTTTTCTGCGCTGAGGTGTTGGATGGGTGGTGGTCTTGAGAGCCGCTGCGTAGGTCGTGTGTACGGTGCTGATGGTGCCGTGTGGCACCATCCGTACCGTACACACGACTCACGCAGCGGCTGTCAAGACCACCACCCATCCAAAAACTCGGTGCAGAAAAACATATGCTGCAACTCAACATCTAATGCTCCTGATGATGGGCTCATGTACCCGAAACATGTCGAGCTAAGGATGTATCAATAAAATTACCTAGTTACATCAAGTTGGCATTCCATATTATTTCATGAGGAAGATGTACGGTCAAACAACCTTCAAAGTAATAGGGGGACTCTTGTCGCTGGGTGCATATAAGCCACTTTTCTTATTACCAGCAAGCTCAATAAAGTATCACAGGAGCAGTAAATCACTTTGCGACTGGGCTGTAGGCAGAACCTGTTCGCTTGGCCACTCAGCTGCCTAAGAGAATGAGAGCAACAGGTAAAACAGCAGCTTCTTTCGTTTCGCTTTCAAAAGGGCTCCATGAAGGGTGTAGCGAAGTGCTACCGAGATACTTTGCTGACGTTCGTGGAAGGATGAAAGACGACTACCGCAAGACGAAAAAACACCAAACATCAGACGCATGTCTGTGTTTTGCATTCGTTTTCAGAGACAAAAATGCGTTTAGTTTCATCGTAAAGAGATGACAATAGGGTTATACATATAGAGAAGAAGAAAATTACATAAAGCAGTACAGATAATAATACCGGAGAAGCCTTCGTAAAATGAACAGGAGTAAATCCAAAGTTTTTTAGAGAAATGTTAATTTTATTCCTTGCAAAATTTAAATAAAGGAAATAAATATGACAAATCAAGTACATTAAGACTAAGAAAGAATGCATTGCTACGAATAAAATTCCTAAATAATATAACAATCAACCAATCAATAAACCAATCAATCAAAGAGAATTCTGGATACTAAACTATTTAGTAAATGTGTAGACTGAGGTTTGTGAAGTAATTGGCAGTGTTAATTAGAGTAAATCAAGGCAATTACGAGGCAATGACCGTCTTGAGTTTTAAGTTGCATATTGACACAGAAACAGAACTTCAACATACACACCACATGGGGCCCACAAGTAGCCTGTACCTTAAACATTCACATATGAATAAAATTATGCCAGCACAAACGCAATTTTCTGACTCTATAGCGTATATGTAATATACTATAAAGGGATAAGTATAGGAATGTAAACTGTCGCTTTGAACACCAATAACGCCGCTCTCACAAGGGGGCTGTTTGCGATACGATGGCAATGCTATGACGATGCGACATATACAATACGATACGTGCCTCACAGTCCACTCAGATGATATGCGTTGCTTCGGTACGCACATGTCGTATGAAGGAGACTACATGTCTGTTATCTTGTGGTTGAGAAAAATGAAGAAGTCGGTTGCAGGAAGAACGTACTGGGTGTACTCTTACTTCAGCCACAGTGGTATATGTGATAGTTTTTTTTTTTTAGCCAGGGAATTGGGAATATGAGAGCGAAACATTTCGATAATTTTATATGGGAAGGCACAAGAAATTTTTAAATATTGTCCTTCTAGAAATAAATAGGATTATTTTAGACAAATAAAATGGAGTGTTCTCCGAAAGCTACATGAGTTGGACATTTGCTTCCTCAAACGTCCCAGCATTAACCAACAAAGCGTGTCAGAACCCCGTGAGATTTTCGTCTTCAGTGGCGATGCACCTACGACTGCGCGATATATGTCACGTTGTGAACGCAACGTCCGTGTGTGCAGTTCTATTTGAAGGAATGCGGCAAGTCATATCGAAGACATCAGCAAATCTTAGCGCCATCTTATTGCCATACTCTCTTAAGTACCGTCCAGTGTAAGAGCTCCTTAGGGCATTTTGGGGTACAGATATTGGCCCCGCTCGTTCTAAACCTCGGTAGTAGACAAAGGGGAGTGCTCAGTTTCATGTCCTGGCCGTTTTACCTCCGCGGAAAGAGAGCTCGATACCAATGGAAAAGGTGATTGGGTGGGCCCGAGAGCCGACATGGACATTTTGAAAAAGAAAGCAATATTTCTTAAAAGCATTACATTCAATTTATATGAGTGTGAATTATGACAAAATTTGTTGAAATATACCAGCTTCTGACTTCGAAAATGGGGTAGAAAAATGGGTATTTACCGACATAAGTTGCAGAAAATAATGCAGGAGATGGAGAAATCATAAAACAAGGAATATAAAGTAACTGGTAATATTTTTATAATAAATGATATTGCCTGAAGTTTTGATGCATTTCGTATTTCCAGAACCGGTTGAAGACCTTCACGTCTCCTTAAGTAACCTCGTCACGAAACGTACTGTTCGCTCCATTCAACAAATACTAAGAACTTCATATCCGCCATTTGTCACGTGGTTCCACTTAACACTATTTCTGAAGTCAAAAGCAGAAAATTGTTAGGCTCATTTATGTACAATAAGCGTCTTATATTGGACGTACAACCAATTACACGGAAGACAATTATTTATATACACAGAATTAGTAAACACTAGCCGTACTCTGAGAATATTTTATTTCTGAAATAGTGCCAGCCCTTTATATTAAATATTTTAAAGAGGGGCACGCTGTTCAAATTACACAACCGGTCGCATACCCAGGTCTTCCGACGCCGGGGCCTAGTAATCACAGTAGCCGCCCCTAAAACAAGTTATGTGCTTAAAAAACATAATCATTATTTATTAAATTTCCTTATATTCGGCCCAGCAATTTAAAATTTGTTGAGTGGGAAAATCAATTTTTTCCTAATTTAAAATATTCATTCTGATGCCAAATTTGCCTAACTTTCGCCTCTCCTGCCTGGGGAGGACGCACAATTTATGCTTCTTTTACTCATTAGGTACAAACCGTGTAATTACAGATATTCTAGTACCAAACAGCCAATCAGATAGCAGCAGGTCCTTCCGAACGTGAAGAGCTCATCACAAAGTCACCGCGCTTATAGAACCTGAAAATTTATTATGGTGATCACAACGGCCGGAGAAAGAGACAACTTGGGAGACACAGGCGTAGATGGGAGGATAATATTAAGATGGATCTTCAGGAAGTGGGATGTGGGGGGTGTGGACTGGAACAAGCTGTCTCAGGGTAGGGACAGGTGGCGGTCACTTCTGACTTGTGAACTTTTGGGTTCCATAAAATGCGGGGAATTTCTTGATTAACTGAAAACCTGTTAGGTTCTCAAGAAGGGCTCTGCTCCATGGAGTAAGTAAGGAGTAAGTAAGTTCACAGCGGCCGGTCACCACATACTATTCCGAGTCAGATAAATCTAGTTCACACCCTCACACTGCATTCCTCTAACATCCATTTCCACTATTATTCTACAATCTACACAAAAATATTACCAATGTTGTCTTTCCTTATAATTTTCCGACTAAATTACCTATGTATTTCTCATATCCCCATACATGCTACAGGTCCTGCAGTTCGGAAATGAGTTTTGCTTCTCCGGAATGAATTTCAGAACACCCCGACTTTTCTAACTGGCGCAGTTCATGCTACTATCAACACAAAAAACCTCTATTCGCCAGTTTAGAGTGCTGTGCGTCTGAGGTATACTCACAGCAGCTGTTGCAAGATATGATTTCACACAGAAAACCACACCATGTCCACTCATTCTCACAGCAGACAGTAAGACGTGTTCCACCCCTACAGTCTCTTCACATGTCTATCTGACATTTCTACAGCGTCTGATGACACAAATCTGAGTATACACATTTATTATGGTTACTCTAGCAATATTCGGCCAAAAGTACAAATTATAAATCACATAACTCCGTAACTTTGCCAATAAACGACTAGTTGTGCCCGTAGAAACAAATAAAACATTTACTCAACAAAAATATGTTTTTGAAGCTTTATAGCGCATCTCGATATCCATTGTCTGAAGTTATCAGTCATTCACTTTTAGGCGCCTGCGTAAAACTGCGAAAAGCGACCATTAGTGTCGTCATGTCTCTCTGTCTGTCCGTCCGTCAGCATGGAACGGCTCGGCTCCCACTAATTAGACGGATTTTCATGGGAGTTGTTATTGAAATATTTTTCAAAAATCTGTCCAGAAAATTAAAGGTTCATTAAAAATCTGACGAGAATAACGGATACTTTACATGAAGACCAATACGCATTTTTGATCATATCTCACTCATTTCTTATTAGAACGAGAAATTTTTCAGAAAGAATTTGTAGAGAAAATCAAAACACAAATTCTACATTTAATTTTTTTAAAAATTCGTGTCATCTATGAGATAACGTGGAAAAATATTGTACAACCGGCCAGGCCACATGTTAACAAACACGACGCATGCGCATTGCATGCCGGATACCTAAGGCTACAGACACATTCACAATATGTAAGTAAAAATTAATGCTTTTCCGCTGCAACAATAGCTACACGAACACGTCTTAATATTACGTTTCACATGCATCGACTGTCTTGTTTGCATGCTGTCGATGCCCTTCGTTAATTGAAAGAGTGACATCGTCAAACGAAGGGGAATGGGTGAATGCCACATAGAGCTGACCATGGTGAAAAAAATCAGTCAATGCTAACTGATGTATTCCAAGACGTTCATGTGCCTGCCCTTGAGACTTACTGCCAGGGTAAACACGATTTGATTGGAAATTCGTCATACTGCATAGTTTCCAGCTGCTGCAAAATGAAGAATATGACAATAGTGTCAGTCTTCAGATTTAGTTCACACGGTGGGAAACTTGATGGTGACAGTGTTCAGAAACTCAATACTATAGGGCTATTCGCCCGACTTATCTCCGTAATCTGCAGCGTCCACACTACATTTAAGCCCTGGAAACGTCTTGGATTAAAGTATTCACGATCCGGTCATTTATTTCAGCGCAGTCTTCCTTTTGTGGACTCAAAACTGCAATGGTGGTGAGACTCTTTCGATGATTTCCGTCAATATAATCCGTTTATAAGTTGACAGTCCTACCTCAAGCGGAAGCCAATTCAAGTACATGCAATTTGTTAGCTTTCCTTGACTTCCGCTTGAGGCCATTTTCTAAAAAAAAAATATTTTTTTGAGAAGAAATTAATTATAACAAAGACGATTTTCGTCAATGCACAATCGTAAGCTTCAAAAAAATGTCTATCTTGTAAAGATCCATTCAATAATTCAGTAAAATATGCTGTAGCAAAGAGGCATGATGATATACTCAAACTGAAATTCTGCACAGGAACACCCGGGAAGAAAAAAAATTAAAATCAAGATTGTTGACAACAGTTAATAGTTTCTCAGGGCACCGCAGTTTATGAATAGTAAGCAGGTAAATATTTTAAGAAAGTGTTCGTGGCCTATTAAAATTTAATATACAGTTATTCTCCTGGAGTTAATGTGAAAATCAGAAAAAAGTGAAGGAACATTTGTCGGTAACTCTGCGGAAAATGGAGCCAGGTACATCCCGTGCTCTAGACCGACTGGTGTGTGGTATACAGCCGGACTGAGATTCTGGGGTATTGGGGTACTGACGTAGCTAGAGTGGCAACCGTTTTTGAAAGACAGGCAGTTTTCAGTACTGCGCAGGAGAAACGCGAAGCGTTGAGAAGTAAAAAAATGTAAGATATGATAAAAATAACGGAAGACTGCGGTATTGTAACGTGACGACACGTGCGGTCCAAAATCTATCTTTGCAGTCCTTCCATCCCTTGATATTCAATTACTACAGACCAAAATGTGTGTATTACAAGCGACAACAGCACAGTTCCTAAAACCTTGAGAATCTTCCACTGTGTTTTGCACGCTGAATGTCAAGAAACACCTCACGAGGTCGGAACTGAGTGTATTATATATATATATATATATATATATATTTACTTTTGTCCCACATCTGCTCTTCTCAGAATTTTATTACTTTTCGCAGCGACGTGTACTTAAGAAATAAACATTAATTTTTAAGGCATGATATTTACTTGAAATATTCTTTCGACACGGTGTGCATTTAACAAAATAGGAGCACTCTTTTATAACTAAGTCTAAGTCTAATCTCTTTGTCCGCAACTTCAGGTTTATATTTGAAGAACTGACATCCACAGGCGCGTAGACGACACTTGCAGATCTACCACAATTAAAACCTGAATACGCCCCAATGGGGCAAAGGGACCCTGGACGCCCGAAGAAAAGCGACCAAATACATACGGAAGGAATTGAAAGACAATTACCATACGTCAAGCCCCAATTAATTCGTAGTGACGATAGAGACAATGGTATGTACTACAAAATTTAGTACATGTTGACGTTACCCGTAATTTTAAGTTCATATAAATAATTACAGACACGTTTATTTCCGGACGGAAGTACTGATTCGAAAATAATAATTTGTACACATTTTCTGGAATATGTATGATTTAATATTTTTGAATATAATTGATTTGAAATTTTGAAGCAATGCATCAATAACTGTTATACTTAGGAAAATTAAATAAATTTGTAACAAAATTTGAAAAGGATGTATTTCTATGTACATTGTGATAAGTGTTAAAAATTGTGCAGAGCCACTGAATAATAAGAGAAACAAAAGGAAACTGGATAGCGTGAAATTAAGTGGGAAAGTAATCTAGCAGAAAACAGCATATCTTGAGGTGCGCCAAAGTATTAGTGAGTAATAAATACATAATTCTATTACACTCTCTTAATTCTGAGATTGTCCCGATAGAGAATATTCGTTGAACAAATGTGAAACAACTAAGTCCGGCTGTGAAGTAAATAAAGAAACACAAGAAGAACTGAAAAATGTACAGAACAGAAACAATTCACAAAAGTTAAACTAAAGTCTTGCGGCTGCACTTTTAACTTGTTCCATATCATAAATACGTGCAGATGAAGTTGCATGCAGCAGTGGATCTCTTACTGGCAGTACACCTAAGTCCCAATGGGACTCCGCTGTTAGTTGTAACCGCACAAAGGCATTTCAAACAAGTTATTAAAGAGCAAACGATTTGGCAGCACGTAGGCCTATGTTTGTCCAGCAAGACGTCACAAACAAGTATGGCAGGAGGCCTTGACAGGCTGGTCATGTTACGCAGGTGCACAAATGAGTCATGCCATCAAGCACAATTCAATCGACTGAGAAGGCGAATTCTAGTTCACAAGACATCATAACGTTTCTTTTATTTCCAATTGCATTTTCTACAACTCATTCACTAAGAAACTCGACAATAGAAAGGCGGTTTGGAATTTGTGATAGTAACTTCCCTTCATATGCTTAACCTTACAGTGAAGCTAAGAGAGACTATAAATTACAGGGTACCTCAAGTTTTTCGCGGCTATTCAATGCTAATGTGAAGCATGAATTTCAGTAATGTTCCCAGATAAATGTGGGGAGTATTCCCAACGTTTCGGACATTCTTAAGCTCCTCAAAACATTTACATATTGCCATAACACAAAATACAAGCCCACACTTTAAAGTAACTGCAGTATAAGTGTTAGACGTGATAAAACTCTGAGTTATTCTTCAGGAGTATTAGTTACTATGTAATGATACCGGCGCATTAGTTACACCAAACTGAGATTAGAGAAAGAAGTCTCATGGATTAACCACTTCGAAGTCTTCCTCCTAAGGTGACGCTCCCTCCTACAGCACAAAACCAGCCCTTGTTTTATAAGTTGGTCGCGTTGCCGAAAAGTAGAAGTAAAGCAAAAAGGTCTAAATAAAAAATAATATTCCCATCAGAGACAAGGGACCAACTTAGTAGAACGCAGGCAGCAAAACGCCGTTAGAGTGACAATGAAAAAGTGAAAATTAAGAAGCGGTGTAAATTGGCAAGGGGCGCTAAAAGAACATAAAACAAATGGGCATAAAACAGGGGCGTTTATTTTCCTATATTGTCTTCTAGTCTTCGAGATGTTGAATCCACATGAATCCCTGGCAGCGCTCAAGAACGATCGGTAAAAGCTAACGGGGCTGGAGCAGAGAGAGAGAGAGAGAGAGAGAGAACTATACAGTTAATGTACGTACAACGTAACATAAAGGAACGTACGTGCAATCATTGTTGCAGTGTAAAAGCAGTAAGTATTACATACTCTGTGTGTTTCTTGCTTAGGTATCCAGCATGCAGTGCCTGCTCGTATCTGCAATATTTTTCCACATTATCTCACAAACGGCACTATTTTCGAAAAAAAAAAAATTATAGAACACAAAATGTGTGTGTATTTCGAGTGTTTCTACAGTTTTGTCTGAAACATTTCTTTTCTTAGGAACTGATCGAGATATGATCAAAAATGTGTTTCGCTCTTCATGTAAAGTGCCCTTCATTCTTGTTTGATTTAAATGAAACTTGATTTTTCTCGACAGATTTTGGGGAAATACTCAAATTTCATGAAAATCCGTCCAGTGGGAGCCGAGCTGTTCATGCGGACAGACAGAAATGAAGAAGCTCATAGTCGCTTCTTTGTAATTTTTCCTAAAAAGCACTAAGACGAGAGCTGGAAACCAAATCTGCCATCCTCCCCACCACACATAGAACTTCTTTCCATGGTCTCAGTATAGTACACATTGCCAACAGTTACGTTACATTTGCGTTAGAATTAGGAACTGTGCTATTCCCATCTGTGCAAAGGTTATCCAAATAATGTCTTCCACGAGAAATTCCAACTCTTAAAAGCCACGACATAATTTCTACCATTCCACTCTCAGACGCACTGGCATAATTAGTGAAAAGCGCTTATAAGTTCTGTCATTTACGTCTGTCCGTATATATATATTGTAGCCGAACATTTTTTTATATAGTTGTTTATTAGGTTTGCTGGCGCCAGTTACGAGCGGTCTGTCAACTTATGTTCAGGAAAAGTTGGTGATAGGTAGGAGGGGTGTACGGGAGAGAGATTTAAACGAAGAAACAGTTGGGAGCTGATAACGGACGCTAATAATACAGTGCGAATTCAGTCACGTTACGAGTGTCGTGTAAGTGGGAGCACAGAGAAGTGACTGTGTCAGTTGCCTAGAAAATGATCTAGTTGTTTTACTGGATATAGCTCACCATTTATTGTAGCACGAATAAAATGAATAAGTAAAACACAAGTGAAAAGAAAATCACTAAAACTAAACGTAATTCGGTGAACCACACCCGTTTCCCGAAAGAGGATCACCTGCCAGAATGAGGGCGTCGGGACAACAAAGTTACAAAGGGTGATCGTTTAGAATATGTATGTGTATATATACAGGGTGTCCGGGCTAGAGGTATACAAAAATACATGCTTATGTTTTAGTACCTAAAAGCTTTATGAAATTTATGTTTTCAACACTGTACAGAGTAACTCAAAAAGATTTTTATGCACGTC
>Ga0123354_10014292_pt1 | contig 12357 bp, 10 predicted proteins | sample TergutLab28metaG_2_FD_97872 | JGI IMG/M metagenome (GOLD analysis project Ga0123354, IMG submission 97872) | Labiotermes labralis P4 segment gut microbial communities from Petit-Saut dam, French Guiana - Lab288 P4 | ecosystem: Host-associated > Arthropoda: Insects > Digestive system > Gut ... | reverse complement strand
TTTATTTCCAAGTTTTTATATTTTTTTTTTTTTTTTTGCTTTTAGGACTGAAGTAGTGTTTTTTCCATATATGTTCCCCCCCCCCCCCAGTTCATTCTTTTTCATAAGAACACCAGAATATGCTTATATATATATTTGAAGCAACGAATTGTGAATTTTCTGTGTACTCCCGGTTTCATCCCCTCTCTTGGTGGAAATATTTTCTCATCACCTTGTTCAGTACACACGCCCCAAGCTCAATCCTTGTTTTTCCTTAAAATTAGGGACGGGGTTTTACAGATGGAAAACAGGAGGTAAAACTCTCCAGAGTGTATCTTTAATAGTGTCCTCGAGCGTAAGAAAATACGAGTTCGCTATGCTAAGGCGAATCTTTCCTCGTGAGACGGGCGCTCATTCGTGTTGTGAGTTGTACACAACAGGTTGACACTGGATGTAAGAATTGTATCCTGTTGAACAAAGAGTGTTCGTTTGCAGTACTTTTGCAAGGTAGCGTGGTTTACATAAAATGCGAATATAAACAGCCAGTGTTACTGATATTGGGGTTTCGAAAGTCCCCCGTGCAGTTCATGAAGTTTCCCTAACGGACCCTGAATTCCCGGCGTCTTCAGACTTGCTAAGTTATAAGGTTCCCGTTACAACTGCCGTGCCCAGGGAGACGATTGAAGATACATCCTGTAGTTCTTAATGCGTAATTTTGGGACACGAGCCACCGAATGTCGCTGTCAAATGGTTGACACTCTTGGTTCTTATTCCGGAGCCTCCGAGTTCAAATCTCGAGCCGGAGCCCAGCTACCCTTACCGAGGTTTTGTGGTAGTTCTTAAATCCTCTAGGTCGTAACCGAGAAACTACCTCATTATGCCACTAATACACCTTCGACGTCCTTTGGAATTAATTATTTATTTATCATCCTACCATTCGACGTCACCGGCCCTGGGTCCCACTCAGCCCCGTATGCATTGGGTACCGGAATCATTCCTGGGGGTAAAGCGGCCGGGGCGTGGCGTTTACTATCCATCCCATCTACTTTCCAGATTAAAGGAAGAATAGAACTATGCCTCTACTTCCCCTTTGGGCCTTCATGGCCTGTTGCTAGGATGAACTTCACCTTTCTACCAATCGACGCTGTAATATGAGTATCTGACGGCTTTGGTAAATAAAAAAATGAAGCAATCGCTGTCCACGCCATGAAGACGTATACAGGGAATAGAAATGTAGCCCTATTCATTCTCAACATCGGCGCTAGGTGGAAGTGAGTCGTCAGCTTCACAACCCGCCCTCTTTATCCCAAGCAAGGAACCTCAGTACCCAACTGAGTAGAAGGCTGAATGGGTCCCAGAGCCAGTTTTTTTTTTGAGAAGAGAAGTATCTCTTGCCGGGATTCGAACCCCCTCACCCTCAGCTCGGAGCCTAGCCACTCTACCGGCTACGCTATCTAGGCGTCGTTGTTAAATAAGCAGTAATTGATGAATATTGTACCAGGGTTCCGCAAAATTTCTAGAACTGTAGCGCCACCTCAAAATCTTAGGCGTCACAACGGTGAGGACCCAAAAAAAATCGGGCGCCCGGGATTTGCGCACCTTTTTACGATTCAGATGTATAGTTGCTAGGAGACGAGAAGGTGAAAGGTCCCTATCTTGATGGCAGGAAGCATTCTCCGAATTCAATGTGTCCGTCATTCATGAAGCATATTTTGCGTCTGGCTGTAAAACGTCAAACGTATGAAGAAATGTTGACTTACCTACTTCCGTTTGATATGTAGCTGTGCTAACTGTAAGAGTGTGTCGATCTTTGAACGTGGACTCTACGGGATTTTTAAGTAACAGATGGCAATCTTATTGCATTACACTTGGTTCAGATTTCACGATCTGAAGTAGATTACCGACCCGGAATGCAGTGCCTAACGGGACTGGCACGGCTTTCCGAACTCTCTTTTGAGGCAGGTTGCTTCCCTAGAGTGTTTCGTAGCTTTCGTTAATACTTTCAGGTATAGACAGGATTGATCCTGATCCTGATAGTCATCCCCCAGAGTTACGTCGTAGGTGGTTCGGAGACAGGTGCGTTTGTCGAAACGGCGTAAGTCGAGACAGAATTTCTCATAAACGCAATGTTAAAATGGGGAGGGTGGTTTACGACAGTTTTATTTTGACCAATACAAAATATATTTCTACTTATCGGCAAAATTACAACAACAAAAAATTGTTTGATTAACATATGAGAATTTTAAGTAGGAGGTACTTGCGTCTTGAACTGTAGGCGGATTTTGTGATCATAAATCATATCCAGTGTGCAGCAATACAGATGGCGATGCGCGTGTCTCTGAAGATGACTCGAATAAATGAAATGCTGAAGTCTGGCGAGGCAAAGACCTCTTCTTCTCCGTCAGAATCTCTTCGTAATAAGCAGGGATTCTCACAGTTCCTTTTATAGTTGTTGCTGCTCGCTGGATATGCAAATTAATATCCTCAAACAACTTGATGTCATCTGCAGCGAGTCCCAGCCCTTCGTTTAACTTCGAAACCACCTCGGTCCTCTTCTTAGCCTTAGGATCACGTTCTTCAGCAGCTTCCTCGAGGGCGCTTTCATTCTGAATTTCAACCACATCGTCGAGCACGGGGCCTGATCGTGAGAGTTCTGCAAGTAGATGTCTTTAGCGTCATGCATACGAATGGGCGCGCTTGGCTTTAACATACTTGGACGGGGGCAAACGACGTTAAGTGCGGATCGACGTAACTGACAACGTAAGTCAGGGGATGACTGTATGAAACCAGTAGTTTCATTAGATATCTGTAATTCCACATGTAGCCTGACGACGAAACATCGGTTTTGGTTCTTACCTAAATATATCGTTTTCATGTATTTTTATTTCCCGTGATAAGTGGGTCCCTATCACCAGGGCATGGCGCGTCCTTAGGTTACGGAAGGAGGAACGGCCTCCCAATGTGGAGGGTAGCTGCTAATATATTGAATAAGCAGTCGCGGACAGCCGCAAGGGGTGGCCCTCCATCTTGGGCGAGGTGCTAACAACGCCTCATCGTAAAAATGTATCATTTTGCGAAACAGTCAAAGAGTAACGGGCACTTGTGACTACGGTAATGAACCTTCGGATTCCATAAAATGCGGGGAATTTCTTGATTAGCTGAAAACTTGTTAGCGTCTCAAGAAGGACTCTGCTCCACGGAGTAAGTAAGTGATGATTGTTATTTAGAGTGTGTTATGTAATTTGGAATCTGAACTTCTAGGCGCCAGTGACAATAGTGTCAAGTATATTGATGATCGTGGTGCTAAGTGCGAGAAGTTATGAGAAGAGCTAACGACGCCTGCTCACCTTCAGATGTTTCGGGCCATACGATGACTTACGACTTGGAGCATAAAACGTTTTCGGAACTGGAAATTGCTTAACTCTTCAAGATACTCCTCTCATTTTATTGGACCAGAATACTAATCCCATATTCACAACAGCGCGCCCCTGATGCCAATTTTGAGTCGATATAATTAAATCAAGTATTTTCCAACTTATATTTTTAGATCACTTTATTATTATTATTATTATTGTTGTTGTTGTTGTTGCTGCTGCTGTTGTTGTTGTTACATCCATTTCAAGATCTTCCAAGTTGTCTTTTCTCCTCAGGTTTTCTGGTCATGTTCTATATTAATTTTTCATCCCATGCGTGCTACGTATCTTATTTCGATGACTACTTGGTAGAAGTATCCTTCTTCACCAGGGATACGTGTAGCCTGTATAGTGGCTAAGACCTTAAAAGTTGTCTGAGTTACGCAGTTAAGGAAATAAAATAAGCATGTGGATTCGAAACACATCCAACAACTCTGCGGCATTTCTTGTACGCCTCTTGTACTGCAATGACTAGCGTACATAGTGGCAAGAGACAGAGAGGTATATTTGTTAACTGCACACAAACAATACACAGAACAACACAATTAATACACAGAACAACACATTTAATACACAGAACAACACAATTATACGCAGAACAACACAATACATAGAGCAATACAATTAATACGCGGAACAACACGATTAATACACAGAACAACACATTTAATACACAGAACAAAGCAATTAATTCACAGAACAACACAATACATAGAGCAATAAATTAATACACGGAACAACACAAGTAATACACAGAACAACAAAATTAATACACAAAACAACACAATTAATACACGGAACAACAAAATTAATACACAGAACAACACATTTAATACATAGAACAACACAATATACACAGAACAACACAATTAATTCACAGAGCAACGCAATTAATACACGGAACAACACATTTAATACACAGAACAACACAATTAATACACAGAACAACACAATAGGGAGTGAATTTTTATACTATCTTCGGATGTTCTTTGCTAGGTCCGCGGTGGAAAATAGACGACCTAGCAGCATGAGACAGGACGTTGGCGTATTTTAGGCCTACATGTGTCGGGACTAGGTGAAACGTGACGAAAAAAGTTCCTGCGGCTTAGTTTTATCAGAGTATGTCGTTCCCCTATTGAGATCGGTTGCCTAATTACGCCCAGTCTTTTAGTTGATACGGTGCTTGATCGTCTGTCGTAGATAACCTAATCATGAGATTAGATTATAGGACAAGATAGTGCAAGGCCGTTGGTAATAATTACCCCGTCATTCGTTACCATGTAGAATATGGATATGGGATCCAACTTGCCTTGTAGCAGCGTTCTAGTAATAAATATTAATTAACCGTTGAGAGACTAGTGGTTAATTTATGTACTGCCTGGTTTAACGCTCAGAAAGTCTACGTTCTCCCTTATTTGTTTTTATAGCTCCGAGAACAAAGGATTATTTCCCATTACAGCATTAACTGATTGGTTTTCTTGACAGAGACGGTACGAACTGAATCTTTAAATACAGTTCACGTCTAGAAGTCAGTCTGCATCCGGAAGGTCCTGCGACCGGTCGTTTCGATATAGGTTTTCTTGGTTTTTCTGTCTTCAAACAAATGCTTAGGTGGTTACCGAGATTACAAGTGCGTGCGTCTCATGGAGCCCTCCCGACTTAAATTTATGAAAATTAATCTGCTTGCGCTTTAAAGTGAAAGATAATGAAATTTAATTTCCAATTTATGCACTTCAGAATTAACCGGGAATAAAAATGACAGTTCCGCGACGCTTATTCTAATATCTTCTTCTTCACACAACTTCACCTTCATTTTCCTACTAGTCCTACCACGAGGTCGCTGCTTCGATTCCAGATGGTGTCATTGGAATTTTTCATTGACATATTCCTTCCGATCGCACTATGTCCCTGGGGTAGACTCAGCCTCTAACAGAAATGAGTACTAGGAGTATTTCCTGGGGGTAAAACGGCCGGTGCGTAAGGCTGACAACCTTACCACCATTCTGGACCATTGTCACGTAATCTGGGAACCTTAACTTCCTGGAACCCTCTGGGCACCTCGGGCCTGTAATGGGACCGATTTACCTTTACCTACCGCGAGGACGAGCGGGCGAAGCCTGGGGAGCTTCTAAAAAGGTGATGCTGTTTCTCCCTGCCATATAAAATTGACTGTCAGCACTCTGTTGCTCTTCACTTTATTATTCTTGTTATTCTTCTTTATTCACTACTATGTTACTTACGATGGTTTTTAAAAATTCCCAATGTTTCGTACTCTCCACGACGGAAGACTTAATTTTGATGCATTGTTGTTTATTTCTGTGTGTTCAGGTTTAAAGTCTTGTCCTTCTCTTTAGAACATTCGAGGTCTTCTCGTAATTTCAGTAACTCCTTCCTGTTTACTGGCCCTTGTAAAAACTTTCCATCTGCTGGAAGTGTTGCTTCCGTTAACCTTATATGCAAAGACGTCGATATCCTTAGGAAACCCATTACTTCTTTAAAACAGATTCTACGCTGATATTTGGCATTTTGTAATCAGCTTAGTTACGTTTTTCAGGATTTGTGGTTTGTGTCCCAGTACTTCGTTTGTGTTCTTTTTTCCTGCCATGTTGATTTTGTTTTGTCTGTTTAGTGTTTTGCTTTTGTGTATTCGTACTGTTTTGTGTTGTATTGGTGTCTTTGTTCTGGTTTTGTAACTGGCACTTGTGCTGTTAAGTCTGCACATTAATAAATACCCGTTGAATTGAATTATTTCTTTTCTTTCTTAGGTTTCACAGGGTGGGACTGTGTGGTGTGTGAATGTGACAGGATCAGAAAGTTCCAAGTTTCTAAATTAGTCTGCCGGTGTTACTGCCTTATTCGGTACTATCAGGTGTTTATTGTCAAATTTCTGAAGTGTGTGTTGAAAGAAATTAAGAAGAGATTGAAGTCAGGGAATGCTTGCTTTCATTTGGTGCAGAATCTTTTGTATATCAAAAAATATAAAGATTAAGATATACAAACGTATAATATTGCCTGTTGTTTTGTATGGGTGTGAAACTTGGTCGCTGACAATGAGGGAGGAACGTAGGCTGAGGGTGTTTGAGATTGGGTGCTGTGGAGAATATTTGGGCCTAAGAGGGACGAGGTAACAGGGGAGTGGAGAAAACTACATAATGAGGAGCTTAATGATCTGTACTCCTCACCCGATATTGTTCGGGTGATCAAATCGAGAAGAATGAAATGAATGGGGTATGTAGCACGTAAGGGGCAGAGCAGAGGTGCATACAGGGTTTTGGTGGGGAAACATGAGGGAAAGAGACCACTTGTAAGACCCAGGCGTAGATGGGAAGATAATATTAAGGTGGATCTTCAGGAATTGGGATGTGGGGGCATGAACTGGATCGAGCTGGCCCAGGATAGGGTCAGGTGGCGGGCACTTGTGAATGCCGTAATGAATCTTTGGGTTCCATAAAATGCGGGGAATTGCTTGACTAGCTGAGAACCGGTCAACTTCTCAAGAAGGGCTCTGCTGCATGGAGTAAGTAAGTGTATTGGAAGTTGTAAACCCAAAAATCAAGTCGTCTTTGCGGAATTCGGTATGCCATGGCCATCGCTGTGATGGGTACTCTTTTCTGGTACGTGAGGCCTTGTAGTCAGACAGAACACAACGTTTCGTATGAACCAACTGAGTCATCTGTAGCCTTCACAGGCTATGGAGATCGGATTTTGAATTTTGACTACTTGAGAGTTTGGCTGTTCGCATGCATAACACTGAGAAGTGTTGACTGACCTATACTTTGGTCCGGTTAAACCACACAGTATTTTTGTTACATAAGCAATACTTTTGAACGGAACGGCTCCGTAGCAAGATGTTTCTTCTCAAAGGACAGTAGGTGTACACCGTGTGTCAGTTACAATTTATAAAATGAATGGAATGTTCTCTATGTGGCAGTAGACTTGTTACATTTCTTCCAAAACTGAACTATAATTCCGTAAAATGAAATTCATGCTCGTCTTTATCCGCCAGTAAGTTGATGAATTCTGTGAAAGAAACGGCAAAACTGAAGCAGTCGATCCGTTTTTAGACACTGGTTGTTGTTTAGTACAAGATTAATCATTTTATGTTGAAAGCTGCACCAGTTACCAATACTGCGTGTTTACAGCTCAAGTGCTGATTTTTAGACACGTTGGAACTGGGTCGCTCTGTGCCAGCCGTAGGTGGCTCTTAACATTCTGAAGTGTTTAAACACAGAGCTCGGTGAATGTGCCGTTCTATTAACCACAGCCACTTGTCGACCGAGTGAATGCTGCAGGCCGCTTGATGTAAACGGCCTGACTGTTCTTTCTTAGTTGGTTTGCCTGGCTGTGGCCAGTTAATGATCATCGGACCGACCACACATGTGTGATAACGCTGTAACCTGTAAGGCCATGGAATTCGTACTCATAATTTAAGGAATTTGTACTAATCCTTGTACCACATATTGATTGATATCGACATGATATGAGTAAGTTTAAACTAGGGGTACTCAAATCCAGAGCCGGGCGCCAGATCGCCACGTCGCTCGGGCGACTAAACGTTGTATTGTGGCTTTTAACACATGTTTGTGGGTTCTCAGTATCGAGCTTCATGTCACCATATGGCGTCTAGAATTTGGAGCTGGCTCCTAGATTTTTGAAAATCACCCCTGGCTTAAGCGATGGACACGTGAGATTTGAGGGTGGAGGATAGGTGGGGTACTTGGAAGTAAGGTCCTTGTACTTAGGTACTGCTCCATGAAGAAATGTGGGCGAGTACAATTAGAGTTTTCCGCATTCTTAACTTCAGCACTGGGTGGAGGGGGTGGTCAGCTTGACGCCCCGGACGCTTTACCTTTGGCTGGGTGGGCCTCAGAGCCGGTGTGGACGCTGTAGATAAGGGATGTCTCTTGTCTGTCGTGGTCTGTGCGTATAGAAGAAAGTAGACGACAGAAAACATGCGCTGCGTTTTCCTCCAAATATACATTTCATACGTGAATTCGTTTTTCGCTGAAACGCGATAAAGATCGTGATTTTCCCCACCATCATTCCATTAGCTTCTCCTCCTTTCGTTGACTACAGACCCTGCCCGGTATCCGGGAATTAACTTAGTTAACTTAATCTGCAGTAGGAAGACCTGCACCCCCCACCACTGTCATTTAACCTACGTATAGGTCGGTCAGTTCAGAAACCAACAATGTGTGCTACGAACAGGACTACCGATTCCGGGCATGGGTTGGCTACGAGAATTCTCTCTTGACCACAGCTTCAAGACAGGTTCTACGACGTACCCAGCCTCCTGCCACAAGTACCCATGGCCCTTTCCAGGAGGTAAAGCTGCCGTACTGTGGAGCTGACAGTTCTCCTCCGTGTCGAATTTAGGTTGTACGTAATTTGTGGAGTTATTTTTCCCCTACCGCCTCTGCCTTCCTGACGCCGTGTTTGAGTACAGACACATCTTTACTTTTGCTTTTATAGCATATGAGTATTGCAGGATTACACGCTTGTACGTCAGTAGAAACACGGATGTTGCTGTCGTTTCGCCCAAGTCTGAAAGCCACTGTGTTCGTCTGATTGAATGTGACAATTTAAAAAGAAGGAAGGGTACGTGGCGTATAGTGACATGGTGCTGTTTACTGAATTTTATGAAATTCCGTTGGCTGTTTGACCAGTGGCTTTGAGAAGCATATCTTAGGAATTTTTCTGATTAAATTAACTGATCCGATCTGAAAAATATCACCCATAAAGTTGCAGCTGGCACAACCTTCTTATTATTGTTGATTTTATAAGATTATTTTTCATAGTCCTCTCGATTTTCCTAATCAGATATCAAGAATCTTCAGAATGGCGTTTTGCTCATGAAGACAGCAAACAGCAGATTCTCTCTCTCTCTCTCTCTCTCTTCATGTTACCCATTGTACCAGATTAACGTAACCATAAATGTATACGAGTTTTAAGCCTTTTGGTATATATGTAAAGTGTTCATCATATTTTTTTTCTAAAAAATTTTGCGTAGTAGAAACTTAGTAGAAACTTTTAATGCGTGTATTTGGAGTCTGCGTATCAGATTTAATGTAAGAGTTTTTTTTTTGCCATTTTCTGTTACCAGACCCTTGGCTAAATCGTGATGTTATGGGTAATGCTTAAAATAAAGAAAGTAATCTGGCTGCATGCACGGACACACATGGTTTGTTACAGGTCACCTAGTTAGAACTGTCAAGGTAGTGAAATCATGGAGATTGCAATGGGAGGTATTTGGTGCTTGTTTGGGGAGACAAGCAGTTCGTGCAAATGTTTCGTTAACATAACGTAAATGGGTGCAGATATTATAATTTAAGATAACAGCTTCTAGCAAATGAGTTCCTGGTCGAGGTACATTAATATGGTAGGTGTTAAGATCGTAATGTTCTTGTAACCTCTAGACTGCTTCAGTTTACTGTGCAATTACTTGTCGAATATTCGGCCTAGCCGACTCGCCACGCCCTCGAGGGTCCGGGGATTGAATCCCGGTGGGGGGCGAGAATTACTGCAACCGCCAAGACCGTCATTGGGGCCCACCCAGCCTCCTCTACAATGGGTACGGGATCTCTTTTCCGGGAATACAGTGGCCGGGGCATGACGTTGACCATACACCCCCATCTAGGGCCGAGATTAAAGAGTAGAACTATAGGCTACCCCTACTCCATTTTTGGGTCGTCATAACCTGATACAAGGCGCACTTTACCTTTATTTGTGTAACTGAATGTTGAAGTCTTCTGGTATGTTACGTTACGTGAATTGGTAAATATTTGCCGATGTTGCGAAGGATCGCGGTGCTTACATCTTCAGGTTCGCGCAGTCCAAGTTGCTTGGAATGCCGAAGGTGTGGGGTACTATGACCCTTCTAAACGTCTGCAGCTATTTTCCAAGTGACACGGCGTAACTTCGTAGAAAACACGAATCTTCAGAAAGACCGCTGAGATAACCCCACATCTCACATCTTGTGTAATTGTGTCCATCATTCTCTTCCTTCGTTTTCCTTAGGTCCAACTGTTTTCAGTAGCTGCTCTCACATATTATCCTCAGCAACTTCTTTCTAAGTGCGAGGGATTAAATTGCTGCAAGTCTATTATAAAGAACAGTAGCCCACGTCTAACTGTAGTACTTAACTGTTACAAGTCAGCGTCTGTGTGCCATTACAAACCTCTTATTATTTAGCACAGTAGAAAGGGATAGCAGAGCACAGACTGTGGGCGTAGTCTTGCATGGGAGACGGTAAAACGACAAAGAGTCGGTCGCGGTAATGGCATAGAGTTTCAATAGCAGCTGTATGAAGCAAGCTGCATTTGGACAGCGTTCGACTGATAACTTGTTGACAGATTAATTTAATGTAAATATTAAATTATGATAACTAGTGGATAGTAATTAAAAATGTTTTGTGCAGTGCCGCATAGCGTCTGCGGAAAATGTGCAACTTCCACTAGTGCATTTCGGGCGGAAGTCGCAGTCGAATTCAGAACACTGCATTTTACGTGTAACGGGAGGGGAAGACGCCCGCGACCTTGCCTCTGGCGTGGAGGTTACTGAGCACGTCATACTTACCTACTTTATTAATAACTCTGTACAGGGGAAAGTCTCTAGCAACTGCAGGTTTTGTTACTACGACGGTAGACGTCTTACGAATTTTCTCACGCGGTTCATTATCTTATTAACTTCTTTTGCAGCATCATGCAAGACTGGGAACATAATACATGTGTGGTGCTTTGGAGGTCTGTGTTATTGGCAGCCTACATGTTTTCAAATCCAGTATTTATTTTAAAGAGCCCCCCCCCCCCCGACGTTACGGCGTTGTGACATGTTTAGTGACGCTGACGCATTTGATGAACATGATAAAATCTGAACATAGGAAACATTAATCTTATTTGTTGTTTACTTCAGTAATGTTATAACAGTACGAAACAATATAAACTTTAATTTTAATTTTTAATACGAACAAGGGGGGGGGGGCGTTTTGAAATTTGCTGTTAAAGAGTAAGTGCCGACATATCGTTGTTCGGTAAAGGAATGAGAGCCGACATTGTATTTTTTTTTAACGAAAACAGCTGATCTTCGATAGTTGATGACTGAAGGTCAGGAAGGGCACAGAGCAATAACAGTGATCCGAACATAAACACGGTTATTTGGGAAGCAATTTTAGTTGTGTTTTGTGTAATTTGTCGTGGCTGAATTTCGCAATATGAAATACATGTTTGTCGCCGGGGGCGTGGATGGTCTGTTGTGAATGTTGCGGGTTGTCAGGGAGGAATTTCTGCTACGGGCCGATCCCTCGTCGAGAGGCGTCATTTGTCATTGAGTGTGATCAAGTGCAACAGTAACCTTCTACACCTACATTGTTTAGATGGAAGAGGTCAGACTAAGAAAGAAGGAAGGAAGGAAAGAAAGAAACTGACGTTCTTTCTTTAGGTGTTGCGGCTGCGAAGTGTAACTACGGAACTCAATTCCGATCTCATTCCACTGTACAGTTTTGTGTTTGCCAAGACTACAGTAACAGAGGCCCCCCCCCCCCCCATCAAAAAAGAGAGTATTGAGTATTGTTCTTCGTAATTCGATTCTGAATTTCTAGCACTTATTTGCTGGTGATTCGAACGTTCTTCGTAATATTAATGCTGAAGTATGTGAAATTCGACTTTCTTATTCTGTTTATTTACAGAACTGGAGTTTGAATGATTATTTCCGACTATTCAGGCCTTAGTGGCAATGAGACGTAGGTGCTGTGTAGTTTGTCGTTCTTGTTGAATTCGTGCCTTATTGTAGTGAGTATAGTTCGTCGTTCTTGTTGAATTCGTGCCTTATTGTAGTGAGTATAGTTTGTCGTTCTTGTTGAATTCGTGCCTTATTGTAGTGGGTATAGTTTGTCGTTCTTGTTGAATTCGTGCCTTATTGTAGTGAGTATAGTTTGTCGTTCTTGTTGAATTCGTGCCTTGTTGTAGTG
>Ga0123354_10014289_pt1 | contig 12359 bp, 6 predicted proteins | sample TergutLab28metaG_2_FD_97872 | JGI IMG/M metagenome (GOLD analysis project Ga0123354, IMG submission 97872) | Labiotermes labralis P4 segment gut microbial communities from Petit-Saut dam, French Guiana - Lab288 P4 | ecosystem: Host-associated > Arthropoda: Insects > Digestive system > Gut ... | reverse complement strand
CCATCCTAATATTATCCACCCATCTACGCCTAGGTCTCCCCAGTGGTCTCTTTCCCTCCGGTTTCCCCAGCAAGACCCTATACACCCCCCTCTCCTCACCCATACGCGCCACATGCCCAGCCCGTCTCATTCTTCTCGATTTTATCACCCGCACGATATTGGGTGAGGAGTACAAATCATTTAGCTCCTCGTTATACAATCTCCTCCATTCCCCCGTTATCTCGTCCCTCCTAGGTCCAAATATTCTCTTCAACACCACTGTACTACTAAATTATTTTGTTAAACGCTGATTTACTTCGTAATTAAGCAGGTTCTTTTCTGTCAGTTCTCTTAAGCCGGCAGTACTCTCGCTAGAGTTGCAAAAACCGTACCGGATCTCAGACATTATTGTCAAGTTATTACATTGCGAAATATCTTAAATATTTCAGCTAAATTATAGGAAATATGGCGCAGTTTTAAATACGCTTATGAAACGTCACGGACTTTATCCAAAAAAAGACTTTTGCACAAGAGCATATTAAAGACTAGGCAAAATCATTTAATCAGCACACCAACTAATGCACAAACATGAAATTTTTTTTACATTAAAACATTTAAAATCGCTCCAACATGCTTCGATCCTAAGATCATGTTTTAATGTAAAAAGTTTATGTTTGTGCATCATTTGGTGTGCTAATTAAATGACTCTACGAAATGCACGGTGCAACGATGAAGACTAGGCAAAGATATTTCCACATATATAATCACGGAAAGGAAAAGATAATGTTTATGTGAGAAAATTATAAATAAATTATGTTAACCCTCTAAACGCCGAGTTAAATCATCATGCCTATAGGTGTGATGATACCAGAGGCTGTGTAATGCAGTTTTGACCTCCTGATGATGAGCACGTGTGCTCGAAACATGTAGAGGCATGAAATAAAACTTATTGTGAAACAAATTTTGTGCATCAATTTGGTTAAATAGTGAGATAAATATACTGAGATACGCGGTCAGCAAAACGTCATAATTAATGGAATTATTCACAGCCACAGGAAAACTGAAAAATATTTTTTTTTTGACAACTAGAGATGTTCGATGTGTGCACCACGGGTGACACGGCACACATCGATACGATATTCAAGTTCTTGCCACACGCGCGTCAACATGGGTGCATCGATATTCTTCACTGCTGCAATGATCCGTGCCTTTAGGCCAACGAGGTCACGTGGCAATGGTGCTTTGCGTACTTTGCACGAAATGCACGTTGCACAGTAACCACAGACTTACTCGTGTGATATTCCAACACACAAAACGACTTCTCCCCCGGAGCGGCCATTTTCTCACTACATACACTCGCGTCGTCTAGCGGCAGAATTGTGAAATACGGTAAAAAAAAAACTTACTGTGGAAAAATTTTTCGAGTTGCTCCTTCTATCGGGACAGGTTTCGTAAATACCTGTCCTACGGTTTTTCCTATAATAAATTTTCGTAATCCCGGAGTACATTATGAAACGCCCTGTATATGTACATACATACATACATACACACACACACACACACACACACACACACACACACACACATAACATAAGATTTAGATCGTATTCACGAAACAGCAACCCATGCATTTCGAATCTCAATTTCATTTCTGTACAATTTTGAACAGCCTGGAGATGTCCGTTTAACTGCCGAAAAATGTATCCTTAAGTTAACAAATAATTACCATCTAGACAACAGTTGTTTAGAGGAAGTAACAAGAATTTTTTTCCCAGAAAGAAGTTTGTCTATCGTCCTATGGCGCCATCTGTGCGTGTCGTCATTACAACGTTTGTTTTTTCCGATGTTCATTCAATTTAATGATAGCAATACAATATTAGATATATAAGTAAAAGATATATTTTCATTTCGCAGTCCATGCACTTCCTAGGCTACGGATGGAGCGAAAGGGTAACTTTGATTCCATTTACGGCAGGGGAAGGTATTTTTCTCTTTCCCAAATCGCCAAAACCGACACTTAACCGGGGACTGTGGGAAAAACCAGCGTAATTTTCCTTTCTTCCTTTGCAAAGGGAAGGCACAATCTGCAGTCTGTGATCTGAAAAACATTATTATTACAAGTACGCAACTCAATACCAGTTGCCAAAAGTCTCACTGCTTCCTTACCCTTATGCCCCAAACAAGGTCTTCCTACAGCGTCGCGCGATTACCTCCAAGTTTGTAAGGACCATCAGGCTCAGTTCCCACATACATTTCCATGACAGAGCTGTAAAACATGCGGGTATCTGCCAAAGCAAAAACTTGATCCCATGCTTGTCTGGGTTGCCAGTGATGTACTGTCTGAACCTACAGCTGCCCTCGAATACCTCAAACGTTCAAGCTAGAATAGCGGGAGGAAATAGGGTACAAGTCTTTAAATCTGCGCCTATTTCTTGAAAACATCTCTGACTGCAGCAAAGCTTGTCTGCCTGTACGTTCCGTGTCACGTGTGTTTGTTGTCGAATGCGACGCTAGGATTGATGGTTACAGCGACAGAGACATAAATACGAATGTAAAGGAAGTCTACAAGGGTCTGTTCCATATGCGGACCTCACTATTGCCTGCTCTTCACTCAACATTGCAGTTAGATGAAAGAGCTGGTTCAGCCTTTGATTTTAACTTTTGATGTATTATTTAGTAGCTGCCTTTCTCTCTGGTACATTTATTTCAATCACTGTATATATTTATTGTTGTTCTCAACACCACCTTCTAAAACATCGTCTTGGGTTAAATTGCCTTAACACGCGAAAGACATTTGTCTTGTTCAGCAGTTTGGCAATTAACCTTTAGACGTCTAATGTCAACTATAGTGGTCGTACCGCACCGCTAACCTCTAAAGTTTCATTAAATATATTTATTCAACAAATAAAGGTACTGAATATTTTAAACACGGTATATATTCTCCGTTTTCTTCTCTTCAAAATGCGGTTTTGTTTCATAATTCTAACGTATTTGGTTCCTGTATTATTCACATTTTATATACAGGGTGTGCTAAAATTAAAAAAATTCCGATGCCAAAATGTTAATAGTGGCCTGTCAGATTTTTCACTGCTTGACGAAACTGTGGAAAATAAATAATTGTGACGTCACATCCTTTCGCGCCTTTGTTCCCGTGAGCATACGTTCAAAAGGTTTCAAAATTAAGAAGGAAATTTATTATTTCGGAACATTTTATTTTTAAACGTTCTTGCGCGAAAATAGGCGCCTGCGAAAAACACACAGACTGTAGACGCTTTTTATGCTTTCTGTCTTTGTGCATTCTTCATGTGGCACTCTGTGGAAGAACATTCAGTTTATAGTGCGCATAAAAATGCAACGACCCTGTTTCCTACTGCGGACCTCACAAAGAAAAACTGAAGACGTGAAATTTTTTCCCGCAATTTAGCCTCTTTGCAAAAGATGTACAGCTGTCAAAGCAATACAACAACGTTAACTGTAGATGCAAAAGTATTAATGTAGATGCACAAGTGTTACTGTAGATTTACAATTGCTACTGCAGATTTACCATTGTTACTGTATATGTAAAATTTTTCACTGTAGATGTACACGTGTTATTGTAGATGCACAAGTGTTACTGTAGATGTACAATTGTTGCTGTAGATGTGCCATTGTTACTGCATATGTATAGGTTTTATTGGCGATGAACAAGTGTTACTGTAGAGGCACATGTGTTGCTGTAGATGTACCATTGTTAATGTGTATGTAAAGTTGGTACTGTAGATAACCAAGTGTTACTGTAGATCCACATTTGTTATTGTAGTTGTGCAATTGTTACAGCAGATGTACCATTGTTACTGTATATGTATAATTTTTCACTATAGTTGTACACATATTATTGTAGATGCACAAGTGTTACTGTAGATGTACAATTGTTGCTGTAGATGTGCCATTGTTACTGTCTATGTAAAGGTTTTACTGAAGATGAACAAGTGTTACTGTAGAGGCACACGTGTTACTGTAGATGTACCGTTGTTAATATATGTGTAAAGTTGGTACTGTAGATAACCAAGTGTTACTGTAGATACACATCACATTTATTACTGTAGATGTGCAATTGTTACAGCAGATGTACCATTGTTACTGTATATGTAAAATTTTTACTGCAAATTAACAAGTGTTATTGTAGATGCACAGTGTTACTTTAGATGTGCAAATGTTACTGTAGATGTAAAAATGTTTAAAGTAGAATTCTGGGATTGATTCGAAAATGTATTCGAATGTTTTGTAATTGTATGAGTACATTCTAATTTCCTATTTCGGGTATTACACCGCCTTGAAAATGAAAGAAATCGTACCCCCGGGGAGCACGGGTTCATTCCACTGTATTTAAGCAGGCCTACTATTCCTTACCGCCCTGTGCACATTGTGCGCTCCGTAAACTCCGGACGAGTGGAACGCTGTCAGTTCTGTATTATTACACATAATACAAACAGTTCTTTTTTTTTTCGAAGTTCATGTACTTGAATTTTGTTACTGAGCACAGAGGGTGGTTATGGAAGTACATTATTTTGTTAATTTACAAAACATATTTTGATTTATCATATTTCATGCTTTTATATACGCGTCACGTAGTGACGACAAAACCGAGCGGCCTAACGCAGCGGTACAGCCTTCATTTGTAGCTGCAGGCAAGGCTACTCTCATTTCCGGTCAGCATGGATAAAGCCCACTTCCCCCCCCCCCACACACATACACACACCTCATGAAATTTATTACAACACTGTGATACGCGGTATCAATAACATTACTCTCTGGTAAAAGGCCATAAAATTGGAAAGTTTTATCTTGGGGTCGTCTGCATGTTGTTTGTGGTGAATATTGTGACGTTGTGACAGCTTTGTGAAAACTTTAATTTTTCCTTGCCAGTTTACATTCCACCCGTCGTCCATATTCTTCTGCCTTGAAGGGCTAGAAGAGCAGGCTGCAGGATAAAGCGGTTTATTATCACTGTTCTCCCATAAAAAAAAGAGAGTTAAAATGTAAAAATGTGGTGAAATTGTTATGGATCGTTCGCTTCTCTCCCAGTGTTGGGAAATTAATGCAAATTTTCTATTAACTCTCATTTTTTTTTGTAGATTTCATCCCTTTGGGGTACATCATATTAGAAAAACCGATAAACGTATAACCACCAACCACAACATATTTTAATAGTCCTGCCAAAACGGGCTACATGTTTCGCTAGTACTGACCATCCTCTGGCACTAAATACATGATACATAAAGCTCAAAATAAAATGCACACACACACACACACACACACACATATATATATATATTTAAAATTTTTGAGATGTCTCAAATTATACAAGTCGTATTACATTTTATGTAACACTCAAAATATAGGTAACATTACATTCCGTTTGTGGTTTTCTAATTTTTGTCTTCTTGTTCGTGTAAAGGGTGTTAAAATGTTTTTATAAACCAGACAGTACCTCGCTTACTTCGCTGTCAGATATATTTTGTGGGTAATCGTAAATTTATTGCGGTTGACAGTTCGACATTTATAGGCTTATGAATTTGTAATGTGATATACTACAACAGAACAAATTTTACAATAATTTGTACAGCTATTCAAGATCACATTATCAACAAATACAAGTTTAAAAACATTTGCTTAGTTTTCCCTCAAAATATATGTGCCAACAAATTACTCGAGATGCTGTACTATTGGTAACAATTTTTAATAGCTTTTAACATAAACAAGAAGACAAAAATAAGAAACCAAAAACTGGAATATAAAGTTACATATATTTTAAGCGTTATTATAAAATATAATATGACTTTCATAACTTGTGAGATCTCGAAAATTTTGAAATTTACTTACATTTTATTTTGAGCTCTATGTATCATGTATTGAATGCCTGAGGATGGTCAGCGTTATCGAAACATGTAGCATGTATCGACGGGACTAATAAAATTTGTTGTAGTTGGCCGTTATACGTTTATCAGTTATTAACAACATTCGGTTTCACATCTGTTGCTGAGACATGGGGAAAACGCGAAATGTCTTAATTAAGAAGTCAGTCTTAACGACAGGTCCATAGCCTCCTCCGAAGCGAGTTCTCCAGAGTGCGAGTTACTGCTCTTTCATTCAAATTCCAGCATCTTTCCTTTTCCCTTAAGTTACCCAGTAGCTGCTCACGTCTTTTTCCTCGTTTTCTCCTCCTTATACCACTACTTAAATAACAAATTTGAGATAGCAATTCCTGCAGAAGGTGTAACAAATCCATTTAAGCCTTAATTCGTTTTATAATATGTAGGATATTTCTTTATTCCTCGATTTTTTTTCTGTAATACTTCTTAATATTCACATGTTCGGCCTAGCTGATCTTCTCCATCCTTCTCCAGCACCACATTATATGTCTTTAAGATGCCTCTGATATCTTTCCCTAAACCATCAAGTTTCAACACTCAGCAAAACTAAGCTCAAAATGTAGCATTTTTCTAAGCAGGTTATCTGAAATATACAATTACAGTTGTTTCAGTAGTGCTATTACTAGAATTATTTTAGCAAATTCAATGTGAAACCAGTTCGTGATAACTGCACATCTGCACAGCAGGAACGTCACCAATCCGCGCATGCGTAGAATATGGATGAGAAGGTTCTTGCTGACAGGAAAGGCAAGTGGTCTCCATGTATACACTCGTAGTTCACCGAACTTACTAGCAAATTGAAATTTCGTAGCAAGTCCTCTCGAAAACCTTTCCAATATATCTTTTCGTTATAAGTTTGGTAAAGATCTCGGCGTCGCTGGACATTTCGTGCCCACTGCCTTTCCACTGACCACATGGACATACTTCATGGAGCATTTATTGCCCCTTGAAGACGGAGACACATTCACTTGAAACGTCTTGATTCACCCGTCGTCGTAGCGTCACATAACACAACACTGTTCTATGAGAAAATCAAAACTCGGATTGTTCAATAGCGATGTGCTGCGGGACGTAAACTTTACCAGAAGTTTGAGACAGATAGGACCTAGCGGAAATTTAGTAACAGTTGAGTGGATACATTTTGTATTGAGGAAACGCATAATCTTTGCTACCCATGAAATATAATGACAATAAAATTGGAGAGAAATAGGTTGGCGCATAATTTAGCACGAATGCTGCCCGTGAAAACTCGTATGACAATCACTCAACCTGTAGTAAAGCTTCCCATTTGGTACCAAAGGCATAAAAGGCAGATAGATAGAGATAGATAGATAGGTAGGTAGGTAGATAGATAGATAGATAGATAGATAGATAGATAGATAGATAGACAGATGGATTGATGGATGGATGGAAGGAAGGATGGATAGATGGATAGATGGATAGATAGATTGATTGATTAGATAGTTAGATTTGAATTTGGGTTCGGGGCCTCTCAGCCCCAATGCACCTAGTTCTTGATTAGGACGGTCCTTTTGTGCCCCATATCGAATCATGGAAGCCCCGCGACCTTACTATAGTTTCAGATGGCCCCAAGCCTAAAATCCTAATATCCTCCGGCTCCAAGAAAAAGGAGCCCAGGTACGCATGTCTGAGTGAGACCAGAGCCTCGCACTCTAGTAGAATGTGAGCCTCTCCCATCCCGCACTTCCTACACAAGGGGCTATCAAGCAGCCCTAGTAGGTAGAGATGTCTCCTCAGGGTGTCATGACCCGTAAGAAGGCCAGTTACAACCCAGGATTAAATTCTATTAAAGGTCATAAATTTTGCCCTGGTACCCAGACTAGGTCCCCAGATAAACCCTCGAGCCTGCCTGTGGGTATCACCAAGACCTCGCCATTGGGCCACGTGCTGGTTGGCCAGCCAGCGACCGAGCCTCTTTTGTAAATCTCGCCTAGAGACCCCCAGGGCCGGCTCGGGTCCAAGAAACCTCAGAGCAGTGCCGCCCCTCGCGAGCCCATCGGCGATTTCATTACCTCCTATTCCAGCATGCCCGGGGACCCAAAAGGGTCCACCGCATGCCGGATAGAGATATACTTCAACGTCTTTTGGCACTGGTGAACCAAAGGGGACGTTGTTCTAACGGCTTTAAGGGCTCTCAAGGCTGCTAGACTGTCGGAGCAGATACTCACGTATTTATCCGCTCCATTCTGAGATTTTATCTCATAGACACAGGCTAAGATAGCATATAACTCCGCCTGAAAGACTGTTGCGTATCTACCTAGAGAAAAGTTGAGCCTTTTTCCTACCGATTATCCGTAGACTCCAGCCCCGGTCCCCTCCCCCCATCTTGGATCCATCTGTAAACCAGACGAACCCTTTGACTGCAGGAGGAGCACCAGTTGCTTTAGTCCAATCCTCCCTCGTCAACATGGTAACCCTATATTGGGATTCAAAGTTGTATGCTGGCCTCATAACGTCAACCCCCATATTAAATATGGGATCTGACTGCTGAAGCCGCATCAACATACTGCTGTGTCCACTATTGGGATGTAGGTAAGACCAACATCCCAAACTCCAGAGTCGATACGCAGCTGACCTAGCCTCACTCCGAACCACCAAATCCAGTGGGGGGAGGCAGATGAGTGCTTCCACAGCATTGGTGGTAGTAGTGCGCATAGCTTCCGTTATCCCTAAGCAGGCTCATCTTTGGACCCTGCTTAGTTTCCTCTTGGCACTGGCCGTCTGACAGCCAGGCCTCCATACCAAGGATGCAAGAGTGACGGACGGACTGATGATGACAAAGTAGAGCCAATGAATCACCCTGGGTTTCAGGCCCTACGTCACACCACAGGCCCTCCTACAGGTTCACATCGAATTTTGAGCCTTCTTCACTTTAAAATCCACGTGTTTCTTCCAGGTCAGACGTGAGTCCAGGATCACTCCTAGGTACGTGACCGACATGGAACTTTGCAGGGTCTTCTCAAACAGACGGGTCTCGAAGAACCCTGTAAGTTTCTTCTTTCTAGTGAATGTAACAAACCCGGTCTTGTCGGGATTAACCGACAGATCAAGCCCGCCACACCAGAGTTCAACGGTATGCAGGGCCAACTGTATGAGCCCTGATACCGTGTTTGGGAATTTTCCCACCGCTAGAAGACAGATGTCATCCGCATATCCCTGTGCATAAACATTCCCCTCATTGAGCCTTACTAGCAGTTCATTCACAACAAGGCACCATAAGAGGGGTGATAAACCCCCCTGAGGGCAGCCTCTGGACACCGCAACACTAATGGAGACACCCCCGAAGGCCGCCGTGGACAGCCGACCCTCCAGGGTGGCTCTAATCCATCGTACGATGGTTTGATCTACCCCATGTCTGGTCAATGTTGAACACATGGAGTCATAGGAGGTGTTGTCAAACGCCCCCTCTATATCTAGAAAGACACCTAAGGCAATCTCTTGCTAATCAAGAGCCTTCTCAACCCGCACGACGAGCTGGTGAAGGGCCGTTTCCACAGACCTCGCAGCTTGGTATGCATGTTGGTCGGGGTGAATTGGCTGAAGCGCCAAAATTTCATTCCTTAAAAAAAAACTGTCCACCAGCCCCTCCATGGTCTTCAATAAGAACGATGTGAGACTGATGGGTCTAAAATCCCTGGGTCCACAGTATGAACTCCTACCGGGCTTAGGTATAAACACTACCTTAGCCTGGCTCCACTAGGCTGGAACATATCCAGTCGCCAGTCAGGCACAAAAGATCCTAACCAGGTATGGAATAAGGATCTCCCTCCCTCTTGCAGAAGGGCCGGGAAAATCCCTTCCATGCCCGGACTTTCATATGGGACGAATGAATCAATCGCACACTGCACCCTACGATAGATAATGATCCTCGCAGTTATCCGCCAGTCTACACGTGTGGCGCAGCAGGCATCGGCGGGTACCCCACCCCCCTCCACAGCAGCTGAGTCGGAGAAGTGAGTAGCAAGCAAGAGAACCAAGGTTTCGCCCTCGGATTGCGTACGTTGTCCGGTAGGAGCCACCAAGGATCCCAGCCTAGTTTTAGGGTCCCTAGATAGAGCCCTGTGTAACTTAGCCGACCTTGGTAGATCGTTAACGAAGCTGCAGAAGGTCCTCCAGGTCCCTTTGGAAGCCTTGCCTACCACTTCATAAAAGGCAGAATAACGTACCTGTGTATAATTACGTTTGTGTGTGTGATTGGGTGAATAACGCCAGTATCCAGGGCTTACTGTTACCAATGGTAACCTGAATTATACGGTAACAAATTAGGGAGCTTGGATTTGCGTGAGAGCGCAGAGATTTTTTGCGTGCCGTGAAAAACAGGTGACATTTATTAGTTATCATTGTACCACTAGATTTTTATACACCCTCCAACACGACAGAGCTTCGTTTGTGCGTGACGCCAAGGGTTGACTTTTTTTGCTTCTGTGTTTACCGCTTTGCCGTGGAATAGCGCGTGAATGTTGTGGCTACTCGTCATTTCACGGGCTCGTGGCTGGTATGTACCTTTTAAAGCCTTCATCGTTCACAGTCAGAAAATCTGTTCTGCCTACAATGTATTTAAGTGTTCTGCGTGGGTTTCAGAGCAAACAGCGATTATTTCTCCATACAACTTTAACATATCGGTTTCGATCCGAGGCAGATAGTGTTTACTGCGCGGTACGAAATGGGTCTTCAAATTGGACAGATACAGTTTCGTTCTTAAAGGGTTAATACCCATATAAATGAAATACCGTTTGATTTACATTGTGCATAAAAATGGCAGGCGGTTGGATCCAATGGCAGTCAGTTAGGAACAAGCTAACTGTACCTGGGCGTTTCATAAAAAGGGCGAAATTTGTAACTTTCTAAGTAACTATTAACTTTCAAAGAAAAGATTCCGTTCTTTGGGGCCATGACTTATCTTCCGTGCCCGTCTCTCACCGTTTCCAAACGCACGGCGAACGTTTTAATCTGCCCTGCTTGTACTGTCAGTAATTTAATTTCGTCCAGTGGCGTAAGTCGGTCAATTCAACCGCAAGTGCACATAAACAAATTAGGAGCTAGAATATCTCCCCTCGATATTCGAAATTGAGACAGAAGCTCTAACGACACATTACCAATAGCTATTGGCAGCCTTGTAATTAGAATGACACAGTCTGATGGATTTCGTCGGTCTGTCCGTGATTAATACAATTTTACGCACAAGATGGAAATTGCGTCGCACTGGGTGGTAATGATTTTGTGTGCTCTTCCACCTCGTTATGGGAAGGAATGTGGTAATTGTCAGATTATTGTGTCCGTGGTTACAATTCTGACCTTTAATTTATAAGGAATATAATACCTTATACTTCAAAGTGGACCTACATAAGTACGTAAATAAATAAATATACTGTATTTACAATATACAGATCTTCCCTAATTCCTTCCACTCTTGCCATTTCGACAATGACACGCCACTTTCATGAATTACAGCGTGTCATGTTATGTAATGTCTGAGTTCTCAGCCATAATGCAGCACGATTTTCCTCAGTGTCACTAAATAAATTATGTTGCTAGTCTATGCCATGATGTTAGAAGAGTTGTTACATGTGTATTACGGTAGAAGCCGGAATTGCATAGTTGGTATAATAACTAAGACACGGAGTGGGAGATCCGTGGTTCAAACCCTTGCAGAGACTTACCCAGACTCGTACTCAGTATGCTTGTATGTGTTGGTAAAACGGACGGGGTTTTAGGCTGACCATTCACCTCCGTCTGGTACTGAGATTAAAAATGTGGGGAGCAGGAAGCTCACGCTCCGTATGTGCCTTGGTAGCTTGCAGAGGGACAGCTTTGCCTTTCGTCAGTACTATGAATAGTTGTAAGATTATAAAGGCGTTTTGTTACTCCTTTCTGCAAGCTTGCAGTATACGCTTATTGTGAGATGGGTATGGTGTAATTTTCTAGGAGGAACACCCTTACTTAGGCTCACATATACCTGCTAATTTTGTCTTTGTTGCAGCAAACGACGGCTCCAGTTTCAATCCAGGGATAAAATTCAATTAACACATGGTTGTTTGCTTGTGTAATTTACAATGCGATTAGTAATATAATTTCAAACTACATCTAAGCCCTCTGTTACAGTGTTGCTGACCCTCAACATTCATGGCTACTGTTTGCATTATCATGTGTGTGAAGACAATCTAAAACATCTCTTTAGGTTCGCGATACCAAATATTAACTAAAGGAAATGTATTTGAAAGTAAAGTTATAGGAAAGAAAATTTTTTTTATTAAATGTATTCTTAATACATTAAATTAACTGTTGTTCATGCAGTTTGATTCTCAGTAGATTTTTTTTATCTCGGTATTTAACCAACTTGATGCACAAAATTTGTTTCACAATAAATTTTATTTCATGCCTCTACATGTTTCGAGCACATGTGCTCATCATCAGGAGGTCAAAATTGCATTACACAGCCTCTGGTAT
>Ga0123354_10014288_pt1 | contig 12360 bp, 4 predicted proteins | sample TergutLab28metaG_2_FD_97872 | JGI IMG/M metagenome (GOLD analysis project Ga0123354, IMG submission 97872) | Labiotermes labralis P4 segment gut microbial communities from Petit-Saut dam, French Guiana - Lab288 P4 | ecosystem: Host-associated > Arthropoda: Insects > Digestive system > Gut ... | reverse complement strand
TGGCGGACGCTTGTGCGTGCGGTAATGAACCTTCGGGTTCCGTGAAATGCGGGGAATTTCTTGACTAGCTGCAAACCAGTTAGCTTCTCAAGAAGGACTCTGCACCATGGAGTAAGTAAGTATATGTTCACTCTAGCACTTCGTGATGCCTTCTTTCAAGTAAAACTGCACGCCTTGCGTGGAGATCTGTCCCTTTCTCTAAACTAGTGTTAGTGCCCAAACAGTTGGACGGATTTTTTTTTAATTGATATGGGAGAGACTTGTTAAAAATTGGAGGAAAGTTCCGAGTTTTAGTTACAATTGGACGGCAATGACGGGACACTCGGAAACCTTTATGAAGAGTTACGTGCGTGGCTGCGCGCATGTGCTGTGTACTTTTATCGGAGAGAGACACGTTTCGAGCGACGTAGGAAAAATAAAACCCACGTTTTATATTCGATGCAGTTTGTACGTAAATGTTACGGGTTTGAAGTAAGGAGTTCCGAACAAATCTCAAAGCCGCTTTGCTTTTGCATTTGTTGCTAATTGTGCTTATTTGTTGGTGTTGCTGTTGGTAATTTGTTCTTTTTTTTAATGAGGAATTTAGGTATGTAGTCTTAAGTCACGTTTGTCGGATTTAAATTAAGCGTTTTGCATCGTCACCATGTTTGTGATTGTTGACTTCCGTGTCGTATTGTAATTTGTGGGTATAGTTGTCGTCTGTTTCTAAACCAAATTTCGCGTGGCCGAGCACCAGTGCTTTGTTGGTTAGTGCCATCACGCCGAAACGTAAAGAAAATGTTCGCACGGCCGTATTGTTGCGCATTGTAAATACCTGCCGCTCTCGTCGCTCCAAGCTCACAGTTTCGCGCGACCGGCCCGTTGTTACAACTACATGCAAGAAATTAACTAGAATGGTGGGGGTGTCTTCCATTGGCGTACTCTTTATACCATGTTTCGTCAAAATCGGTCTGCTGGTTTCGAAGTTAAAACTGTGACACTCGCAGACAGGTAGGCTCTCTCCGAATCCTACGTACATCCTTTCACTTCAGGAAGGAAGGAAGTGGGGAAGGGGGTGGGGGGGGGTGGGAGAAGGGTTTTTTTTGGGGGCATGTCATAACCCAATAACCAAGGAACTGACCTTGATAAAATTTCGTTTTGGTGACCATTGCAGAAATTTTTCGAAGTCGTGTTTTATTTTTGTAACATAGCAGGTTATTAGCGCCAAAACTCTTGGACAGGATATTTCTAAAATTGGGCATGGGAGACATATTAAAAGTTGTTCATTGATTCTAATTTTCAGCTAAACTGACCATAGTCAAGTCCACTTTACATAAGGCCACAAACGAATTTTTTCATGTCTGACGTAAGTCATGAATTCAATTTTGTAAACAGGGTCAACTTCAAAGAACCCCATTTGGGTGTTTGTGTCCAGCATTATGGAGTTGCAGTTTGGTACATAAGGAATAATGAAATTATATGAAATATGAGGGTGAGTCAAATGAAAACCTTAAATATTGTAATATAATTGTGTGTTAATTTTTAAGGTTTTCAGTTGATTTTCCCTCGTATTTGTATGTTTCACTGTTATAAGTTTTAAACAATTTCACATATTTTCTTTAAACTTAGCTGTGAATGTCTTGGCATCATTAACTACTCTCTCTTTATACCTTTCAATTTCCTGCAATCATGGCAACCTGTGGAACTTGCAGAATTTAGAGTGATGATGATAGTACTGAAAATGTGGACCAGAAATCTTGTGTTATAGACATTTTATGTTAGAGTGTGCTCCCTGTCAAAATTGTTTGTGTTTATTCAGCCAGTTTGACACTTGTCAATGTCCAATTTTGTGTAGTTTCAAATGAGAAATGGTAGAACGATTGTGAGTGATGGATCAGGAATGCAGTGTATGTGAGAGAGGAAGCAGTTGTAGGCATAGTATTTCCCTGCAAAGAATGAGGGAAATTCCGAAAATCGTCAGTCATATTAGTCAGCTTGAGGTTCACTTTGAACCCATGACATTACTGCTGTGAAGTTTGTGAAATATGGCTTTTCTGATGTGTTCTTATCTTCATGTGTTTCAGGTGCCAGAATGCACCCATTATGAAGAATATGTCCTGATGAGTGGTCCACTGAACGGCTGCTGCTGCTGCCGCCACCGCTGCCAGACATCACCCTGTAGCAGCCATTGCAGCACGGGGACTCAAACCCAGTGCAAAGTGTTGTTTACATCACGGTTACTGTGATCAACAGCCCTTCCTAGACACCACCACCATTGTTGGGGGGTGCTGGAACAAAAGTTTTTTATTTTTGTAAAAAAATTATTTTGCATCGTTAAACATGGACCCAGATGGGGGTGTTGGAGGAGGATCCTCCATGAAACTGCCTCATTCCCATTCAACCCCTGCAGGGGTAGATGGAGGTACAAGAACTCCTCCAGCCACACCCAAGAAGGGTGGAAAGATGCTTGCAGTACGTGTTCAAATGTTAGATGACTCTGTCACCATGTTCCAAGTACAGGTAAGTGAAGTGTGATTTATACTGTGTTGTGTGCCTTTAGACAGTTTCTTATTCAGTCCTCATATCTTTTGTTAAACCATGTGTCTGCACATGTATTAGCTGTACCATTATACACAAAAGGGCCATGGTGTTTTGTCCATTTTCTTTTGCTCTTGTTGGTCTTGCTGATGCTGCTGCCGGTATATGCCCTTGTACTGGTTCATTTATAAGTACAGGTTTTACAAAAGTAATTACAAGTGTTATTTTCATTCGTTTTTTAAGACAGAAATTTATGGGTATTGTGGCCTGTTCCAGGCATTGCTACACTTTGAATATTATTGGAAATAACTTCTTTTAGATTTATAAGTTTCAAACTCCTGCAGGGCCTTTGGTACCACACCAGTTGCTGACAGGTCTGTTGGTGCTATTGTTGGCAGTTCTTTATGCCATAATGTTTAATTTTGTGTGCTTATTTACATAGTAATACACTTAGAGAGTTTGATGTGTACCATTGCAGTTCTGTTGGTATTAGGGCAGATATATCAGTTGTATGTTGTTTTGGTGTTGTAAACTAGTTTAATAGCAGGTCTGTTGAACAGTATGCCAGCATTTGGTCCCAGTACATACCTCTTACTTTAATTTTTGTATTTTCTTGTGTATATTTGTGATATGGGACAGGATTCTTATCTGTTTTAAGTTATTTTTCATCAAGATTTTCAGATGAATCTGATCAGGTCTAATTGTGCCCATTTTTTAGATGTATCTGATGAGGTATATAATCATGTCTGGTTTTGTATCCTACAAGTAGAAGTAAAGTGTTCTGTGGTTCTTTATCAGGGTTATGTTTTCTGCATGTCTGTTGTAACTGGTGGTTCATTTAGAATATTTTTTCTACAACTGCATGTTTTAATGACCTGCTCTGTTTTGCTGCCATAAAAGACCTCTGTTACTGGATGTAGATTTCAATGTTTAAGCCATGCATTCGATGAAACTTCATTGACTTAGTGTGCTGAAGTTGTGGCGGTGTCAGTCATGGTGTTACTTGTTTGTTAAGACAGTTTGGTTGTCTTGTCTTGCATGTTTACAGGGGTGTAGTTAAAGTGAGGAGTACACATTGCTGTTTAAATTCTGAAAGACCATTCTTTAAAAAGAAATATTCACACAGTGAGGACATTTGTTTATGATGTGCACTGAAAATGTCTGCAATTTCCTTGTTTCCCTTTCTGTGCTGTGGTGAGGATGATAGGCATTTCGTCATTGTTGTTCCCGTAGTTCTCTGCAGACTTCCCAGTTCTGTCTGTGGCCATGGTAGTATTCCAAATTAATAAGAACAGAAATATCATATCATCGATATCGTCGTCGTCGTCGTCGTCATCATCATCATCATCATCATCATCCATACCGATTTTTTTTGGGGGGGGGGAGGGGGAATGAAATAGGGCTAATTTCTTGGTTTGTTAGAGTTTTGTTGTAACTCATTTTACTTGTTTGGCTTATAGTTTTATTACCTGCAAGTCCTTGATATCTCCTTCTTCAAATACTGCCACACAGGATTATCAGTTACTCAAACCCTTGACTTATCTCCACTGGCTAGTCCTTGATACAGAAAATGGTTGTATAACTATAAACTTTAAAAGGACACCACCCTAGTCACTTCACCTTGATGCAGAGATGTTTGGAACTTTATCAGTACAGCCAACTGCTATATGGTGCCACTACCTAAGAACAGGGTTGACATTACTTTCGTTTTGCTACCAAATTAAAAAGCTTTAAAAATATGCATTTGCTATTGGTTTATTCCCTTTGGTTTTCTAAAGGACTTCAGCATTTAGGTTTTAATTGTACATGTTTGTAACATGCATAGTTTATACAGCAAGTTTCAGTGCTTATTAGTTACCATACAAGAATATTTTGTCCAGTCACAGTTATTTTTTTCTTGTATATTTTGTGAAAATTATTAAATGATAGTCAAAGATGGGTAATGCCATTAGATTTCAGATTGTGATAACGATTATTGCCTAGGATTGTGGTCATAAAAAAACATTCTGATTTTTCTCTTCAGATTGTTTGGGTTGAACGTTCTGGAATAGTGAATTGTAAGAAGTATTGTAATCAAGTTTTAGGTTGTATTATGTTTTAAAATTAATAATAAATGATACTGATGGCACAGTGTGAATTACAATTGTAGGTGCTGGTAACAATAAAATGAATAGGTCCTTGTGATATGCGTTGAGAGGATCATGGTGTGTTGTGTCACACCTCTCCACTTTTATTTTAGGACACTTTGTATTTTGCCTGAAAATTGACATAGATAACGGCATGAAATGAGCTTACCACTAGAAGATCAGTGGTCACTTTTCCAGGCAGATTGCCAGCCACTACACAGCTGGATAAGTTCATTGTTTTCTGTTTGTCAATACATTGTTATTACTGCCTATGTGTACATGTCATTTCAATTTTACAAACTTACATTTGTAACCCTGTGAGATGAAGGTTTAGGGCGAGGTTCTGTGTATGTGTGTGTGTGTTTATCAGGATGTTGGATGTTCATTTTTCTCAGAAAAGGTTTCATTTAGTTTCCAGTCTTAATGTACTGCAGTAAACAGTATGTGTCATGGGTAGTCATCATAACATATTCCTCATTTTTGTTCAAGAATAATTATCTTTTACAGCCACATAAATGTTCATGGTATGGTTAATGCAGGGGCCGGTAAGTATAGGGTTATGAAATACTGTACGACTTTAAAAATTTAGACGCTTTTTAGTTGAAATTTGGTAACATTTACTGCCACGTTAAAGTACATTTTCCTTTCCATTTAGGTTGGTGAGCCGCTAGAGTTCCGCTTGTAATATCTCAAGTGCCTTTAGAATATATATAAACACACGCACGCACCTGCGCGCGCACACGCACACGCACACGAGATGTTTGAAGACTGTGCTAGTGGAAATTTGTTGCAGTCACCACAGCATCTGATATTTGGTTTCATTATAAACTAATTAAGAATTGGTGGATATTTTTACTGATTTGATTACTAAGATGTTTAATGTTTAATGTATAAGGCGATACACCAGTCATTTACTGGTAGGTAGGCTTCTTTATTACAACCATATATAGTATGGTAAACAGTATTATTACCTATTATTAATTTCTCGTGTGAACCACAGGGTAACGTAATGTAATATTTTGGCGTTTATCTTCTACCTTCTTGCCAAATTCCTCCACACCACATTTGCCTTGCCGCGATCGTGGTGTAGTTATTTGATAAGGTAGTTGTTACATTCCTGGCCCTCGTGTACGGCAGTAGCAGGTATGGCACCCCCTGGTTCGGACTCTCGGGCCCTCTGGTCTCGCCCTGTGGAGAATTGGTGAACGTCATAGGCACGATAATATTTTGTGACTTGCAGTATAACGGCGGTTAATTTTGGCGCTGGAAGTGAGAGGGAGTGCTATTTTAATACACTGCCAGCCACGACTTTTGGCGTCCAGTGCGGGGGCATAGTTTCCACACTCTCTCCCCTTATGTATTTTGAAGTACTTCTTTGCTGCACCTGTCCCTCCCGCTCGCATTGCTGGGATTCGTTCCTGTTGTAACAGTTGATAGAGCGGTATTCATGAGTTTTTAACTTTTTACCCTTTTAGGTGCGGTAGTTACGTCAGTGTATTTCGTGAAATGTGTGATCGTAATGACAGAGGTGCAGTGTGTTTCTTGTGAGGTAGAATCTGAATTTTGCGCATAGTTCATTGAATTTCATGCTTGAAAGGGGTTGACAGTTGAGAAGAGTTTGTTTTCCGGACCTTTTCCCCTGATAAAATAGTAAAAGCATCTAGATTTCGGGTTAATAAAGAGAGCTTGTTTTACTTGCTTTAATAATTTTATATCCTTCAGCTTTTCATTAAGCCCTGCCTCACGAGCCGTGTGATAAAGTAAACTCGAACACACAGCGTATTCTCAATACAAGGGTCTACATTGCAGGCAGTCATCAATTTTGCAAAGATTGAAGTAATAGTAAAACACCCTTTTTTTTTTTTAAAAAAAAAGGAAGGTGAGTGTGATATGCGTTTAGGCTTGTCTGTCGGTGGCGGTCTGCTGTCCAGTTTACATTTAAAAATTGCCCATAGCCTGTGGGGCTTCCAACTGATCCCGTCAGATTCTACTGGCTAGTCTCCTAACAGTGCGTTCCTTCTGCAGCAGTTTTATTTGGGGTTCATGAATTCTTTCCAACCATATGTGGTTTTGTTTCAGGCTTCCTTCACGTTGTAAATGAGGTTTTCGCTCTTCTGAGACATTCCGCAGCGTTGATTGATAATTACTGACGTTTGGGGGACAGCCTATCGGTGCGGCTGTCCCGAAACGTCGGTGAGAAATTGCCAATGAACGCTGCGTAATATCGTAGGAGAGCGAAGACATCATGAAAGACCGGCTTTCGTATCCACATTTTTAAGGTTAAAACCAGCAAAACTCAATGGCTGCACTGCTGCGTTAGACTCAGATGTCGGTGAATGACACCCCTTTGCCCTCCGCCCCGCCCTGAAGTCAGCGAAATGCGTGGAGTATGAAATAGTATCACTTTGTCGTCTGTACTATCATGTTATTGATACTATTCCGACATGGGATAAATAGCACAGTAACTGATCGGAAATTAGGTATTGCTTGCGTTTGCCTTCTCAAATCCGATTTATAATGCTGCTTTGCCGGTCCACATGCCCAAGGACGTTGATGACCTCCGACACTAGTAGTGACGGCTATTGAATTCCATATCCCCGCCTCATGACCACAACCGACATGGTTGTTGACAATTATTTTTTCTGTGCTATTGTTGCCAGTTAAATGCATTATAAATTAATGAGAATTTTGATCACGGGCTGTTGCAGTACAGTGGCCATACAGGTATCCTCTACTATGCGAATTTTGCATTTTATCTGTAATGAAAATTTTTTAACAACGAAATGTTTGTCCAGAAAAATACGATTCGCAGACGGCTAAAATGAATGGTATATCTGCATGTTGTTGTCCATTATAGACACCGAGTCCACGGTGAAGCGCACATCTCTTTTGTTTGTGTAGGTGTGAAAATCGGCCTGACGTCATGAGGAATGAACGTAGACTGAGGATGTTTTCAAACAGAGTGGTGAAAATATTTTGAGCCGCGTGTGAGTATTTGATAGGAGGATGAAGAACATCACACAATGAGGAACCTCATAATTTGTGTTCTTTACCATGCATTATTAGGTTGATCAGCCATATAATGGGTCTGCAAGCAGCGGCACGCCAGGGTGTGTTATGCGGCCCGCGGCCACATTTGTAAGTTACGTGTATACTCGTACTATAAAAAATCACAATAATTTAGCCACTTAGGTATACCGCCTATTGTTTTTTTTTCCACGTGCGGCCCGCGAACCAGCCCACAATAAGGGGCGTGGCCCTTTGCCATGAAAAGGTTGGAGACCCATGAATCAGATGAAGGAGAATGAGATGGTTGGGCAATTAGCACATGTAGGAGTCACGCGATATGCATACAAAATTGAAGTCGGAAATCTTGATGTGAAGAGAAAGATTGGCAAGATGATTTGCAAGCTAAATCTCTATAACTTACGAGTGTTGTTTGTAGGGGATCAGAGTGTGTATGTTATCTGTGTACCTTAGGTGTTCCCAACAGGAAATTTTTGGATGACTGCTTTTCAGGGAAGACAGTTTTTTTTTTTAATTCTTGGGATGGGGTGAGTGTGTTACCGTGGCCGCCTGTTATTGGCCCATTACCTGCTCCCCGTGCGATGCACGAATGATGAACATCGGTGGAGTGATAATTGCTAAGGAAAAGCTGAAGGAAAAGAACCTGCCCCAGTGCATTGACCACAATAAATCCGACATGGACAGTCAGGGAATTGAACCCAAACTTTGGAGGTGAGAAGCTGGCAACTGACCGTCTGAGCCATTGCTCGGCCAAGATTATCGTGTTTTTAAAATGACGGCAGACGATGTATCAATGAATTGGTGACCTCTGATCAACTGTCGGGCATGACGGTGAGTTGGGCCCCACCCTCCTCGTGCTGGGGTCGGTGCAGACGTTTTGTATCGACCCACTGAAGGAAGTTTTCGGGGTTGAGGAGATGGCGGCGGGCTCTGATGGTGGTGGTGGGGGGAGTGGGCGGTGTTATTCTGGCTATAGCTTTCAGGTCAAAAATTAGGAAAGTTCAACCACCTCATGTCCATACCACGTGTTACGATGTGCACATCATATAGCCTTCCTGTTATGTCTGTTTGGAAGCAGATGTATTCCCTTATTTTGCTCCTTTGCGACCTGTGGTTGTGTTGGGCCTCAATTCGTAGGGTTCCGGAGCAACACACTTATTTCTAGGTTTTATTTCGTTATGAAATTGATCACAGTATTACATTCTGCTTAAACTTCGAAGAAGGAGCGTGACGTATTGTAACAGAACATATTGTTACTCATATTGTTACTGCTGTACAGAAATGAATATGACCGACTCACTTCCGCTGTCTGCATCGCTTGACACTGACAAGATAAGCACTTGGTGGAGACGATTGGAAAACTGTATTGACAAAGAAGAAAGAAAAACTAATTTATTTAATTGGTGCATATTAATTCTAATAGTACAAAAAAACTCCGCCCACCTTGTCCAGATTACTTTTGAGGCCCATCCAGATCTTACTCCTTGCTCTCTCCGCGAGGGCACAGCGGCCGGAGTTTGAAGTTACTGACTCCTTTTGCCAGGTCAGGAAGGCGTGCGGCATTACCTGCACTTCATGTCTCAGTAGCACGGTGCTTATACACAGAGACAGCTTCAGGTTTTGTATAATTTTGACAATTAAATTAAACTGATCTGCATTAAATGTAAAGGTGGTCGACGGTACTTTCTAACTTAATGGAGCAGAGGCCAACAGTCATTCAGCTAGTCAAGGACCCCGCTTGCATAACTCCTTAGTCCATTAATGTATCGCAGCAGGCAGCCACAGAGGCACTTGGCATGTAGTGCACATCTACACACCCCATGGTTAGCCCATTTTCCTTCCTTAAAAAACCTAGAAACCTACGCGTGTGAGATTAACATGCTGTGCGTGCGTGCTTACACTTAGCTTCCGATGGCTTTTCACGAAACGTGGTATAAGCTTAATGTGTTTGGAGAACTGCCAAACTCAGTAATTCTGAATTACCTGAAACCAGTAGTAACAACACGGCAGAAGCGCAAATTTGTTACACGGAGATACACTAGCCCCACGTTGGCCTACTCCATGTCCCTGAAATAATGTATAGTGGGTAGTAGATCTTGACTGGTAAGCAGCTTGTGTTAAAGACTGAATTATGGGATATGACACTGTGTCTTTGGGTATGTAGTACCCAGCGTTTCAAGGATCATACTGCGTCCTGTAGGTCCAGGGAGCTACGCACCCAACGGCACAGCTTCACATCCCAAAAGAATTGAGTTTTTTGCAGCACTGCATTGAGAACATCAAACCTTGCAACTAGAGAGTGTAATGTTTTGGAGAATGTGAAATAACATCCTGGAGGCCGTGTGGAAAAATTACTTTGGCTAGGCGTGTGTCGCTTGCCACGTTGGTCATGAGCATGTTTTTGGTCTTCCGTACGTTACTTGCACAGTCCATGTCGCCATTCACTATTTGATTGTTCCATTAATGTTTTATGAAGAGGGATATGTTTAGCTCATGAAGCACTTCATCTTCCTTTCACTTCCTCTCACTCTCGCCGAAGTATTCTCCTTTGTCTCATAGAGGCATAGAACATGTGGATGTATAACTTACAATTTTATGCATATTATGTGCGTATGTTGATACATGCAAATGATTACCAGCACCTTGCACGGAATGCATGATATTAAAATGGGTATACTAGTGTTTATCTTCGAAGTACGAGTATACAGTACAGGATTTTAATTGTGCTTATGTGCTTCAAACATCATTTGCGTAACTCCCAATTTTCCTCGTGAACTGCAGGTTTGTTTACCGCAGGTTGAGTTAGGAAAGTAACCTCAGCTGTTGACGAGAGACTGCTGTAGAGTCAAATTCCAATTTTGCTCCAACCCCCCCCCCCCTCCACCCTAACCCCCCATGCTGCTAACTTCGCATGACGTTCACGAAACTTTGTGAACACAAACTTCTTACATTAATCACATGGTGGAAGAACTTCACCTCGCTGTCTGCTCTCCGCCTTGTCTGAAAGTGACCAAATGTATACATAAATACTGTACTTGTGACAGGATTATGTTTGCGCCACGTGGAACAGAGAATGTTCGAGAACAGTGCGACTACAGAATACTGTAAGCCCCAGATATAATCCTCCCCTTCCCCACGGGTAAGCTGCTAGTTTCAAAAATACAGTTGAATAGTACTCAAATATCCAACCCATATCATTTTATAAGACGATTTCTTCGTATTTTATTTTCTCCAAAGGCTGGAATATTAGTTTGGCGACTTGACTATGCTTCTGGGCCAACCTACTCACTACCGCTGTCTAAAATTACCATGCCCAACCGCGACAAATCTTGGAAAACATACACACCAGAAGGTCCTGTAACAGTGCGACAGTAAACAAGACTGTAGTTTTGCTGTCTCGTGGGATGTAACGCCTTGTAATTTGTACACGGTATCTTATCGTAGAAGGCGATAATCTCGACGATGCCGTCATGCCTTCAGATTTCAGAGAATTGTAAATGTGCACGCCAGTCCGGCTCAGTTCATGGTGTACATATTTTTCAGAATCATTATTTCGCTGTTTTTGTTTCCTTATTGACTTTGACATTTATTGCAGTTGTAATCTAATGCAAAGCCATGCACTACATATATCGCATTCTTGGATTTGAAAATTATTTTTCATTATGTGTCGTCAGTATTCACCATTTTAGAAATATTTGAGGTAGAAGTTGTGTGTAGCATCCCAGTTTTGTACAGTGAGCAGCTTGTTTAAGAAGGCAGGCAATGTACTTGTACTTGTACCATTGTGGTGCATTCGCGTAATGTCTGTCCTTCCGCTCTCCTAGCGGACTGGTACCATTTCACTCGAAGACAGCGCTGTTATTAGCGATTTTATGTCGCCGGCAAAAAATACATCGTATTTAGGTCTTCATAGAAAGTTACCTATTGTTTGGGTATTTATAACCAAGTTTGGATATTTCTGAACAGGTTTAATGAAAATCACCAGTATCAAATCTCAAGGAAATCCGTCCACAGTGAAAGCAGTACTGATAGATGCGGGCAGATGGACTGACGGACATGAAGTTAATAGGCGCTTTTGACGAGCGTGCGAACTCGCCTAAAAACTGCTGAAGCTCGGAACTGAGCCGTAGGAAGTCCTTTGTCTCCTCTTAACACACAATCACGCCTAGCCATCCCTGTCGCTGTTCTGTTTTGTCGCAGTTGATGGTGGTGTTCAAGTGCCAGAACACAAGGAAGATAGTAATGTATGTGCCGTAGCACATGTAGGTGAAAAACAGTGTCACTGGAACTTACCGTGTTCTAGCTGCATTACCGTCGACATAGGGCAGTGCAGGAGGTACAAGGTGATATTGCTGAAGCGTTTTAATATATTACTCTCATTTCGTGGACTGTGCTGAATAATTTCGATGGTTGATGAAACAGCGAAAACATAATCACAGAATGTTCATTGGGTGATAGTAAGGGTGCTGATATGGAATTTAACGCAGAGAAAACAAGCTAGGAAATGAATTTTAAGCTCATGGTTCCGTGCATCATAATTAAATGTTAATAAAAATCCAACTAGATGCAATGTGGCCTGATCGGGCCCGACCAGGCCACGTTGGAGGGAAGTAGCTGTACCGATATTATGACCTGTACCGGAGGCTGGGGTTACAGTTTTTAGTACTCCTGATGATGGGTGCTGTGACAC
>Ga0123354_10014287_pt1 | contig 12360 bp, 9 predicted proteins | sample TergutLab28metaG_2_FD_97872 | JGI IMG/M metagenome (GOLD analysis project Ga0123354, IMG submission 97872) | Labiotermes labralis P4 segment gut microbial communities from Petit-Saut dam, French Guiana - Lab288 P4 | ecosystem: Host-associated > Arthropoda: Insects > Digestive system > Gut ... | reverse complement strand
GTATGCAGGCTGAAGCACTGCGTAACACCAACACACATCGAACCAGAGCAATACAACCCATGAAATAACTCAACAAATAATTCGCAAGCTCCTGAGGATGGATGTATGAACATCCGAAACATCTTGAGCATTAAATAATGAAATAGTAAAGCAAGTGACATCAAGTTGGTCTATCTTTATAGAACTAATAGTGTTACTTGCTTTAGCTTTATTTTAAACCTTTGTTTAATTTACCTTTAAAACGCAGCGGTAAATATATGAATAGCCTGCTGTAACATTATAGAGCTACACATTTTGTCCCCTCTCTATGTTGCTATGTTCTCTGTGATTTTCGTAATAAACGTCGATTATCTCCCTATACAGCATTTACAGTTTGGTTTTTATAATGGCGCTGCAGTATGACATTTAAGACTCTTGTGGCCGTGAATGTGAAAACATTGCTCGTTTTCGCAATATGCCGCCTCTCAGTCAGAAGTGCACTGATGTTGGAATGAAAATAGCCCTCTCCGTCGTCCAAGATGAAGTAAAAAAATTCATCGGAAACTTTGTTGTGTATTTTTAGACCTACTCAAATTCAGTCAAATTGTACATCCGGAAAGAATGGATAGAAGATACGTTTATTGTTTAATCTCTCTCTTACGTGGCAGCATTCGTCAGGGTTACAGTGCTGTTTCTGCGAGGTACACAATTTTCACCTGTCATTTATATAAATGTCAGACCTCTAAATACTTAACGAAATCCAGCCAGTTGATTGTCGTCATTGTTCAGAACCACTGCACTTATTTCATGGTCACAAGTGCCCTCCACTCTTCCCGTAGCAGAACGGCGTTCTTGAAATTTTTATCCCTCGACGTTTCGAAAGATCATAATGACTTTCATTTTCAGGGCCGATCACCAAGATCTTTCGCAGCGTTACTAGCTGTGTACCTGTCGTCGCGACATAAAGCCCAAGAAGAGTTTAATATTCTGCGATATATTTTGTTGCTCTATAAGTATTCTCAAAACTATCTTGCTCTAACCGGATTTAGTTCTAGCTTCTTCTGAAAGGTGCGATAACATAGGTAACTGTTTTTGCAATATGCCCATACTCCTTGAAGCCTGTGCTGTGATGTCTTCCTCACTATGCTCTCAAAATCTCATCTTGGTCTTCAAACACGGGGGTAATGAAGTGGTGCAGTCGTTGTGCAAACACTTTACAGCGTAATCACCTGACACTGAGCGGGCGGATCGAAGGGAATTTAAAATCAATAGAGAGAAATTATCGTCTTGTCTGCGTTGCGAATCCCACGCTCTGTATATAGCTTTTGTCTTTCTGCTCAACAGCGGCCTAACCACACTTCGGCTGCGTCTGCTCTGCTCGCAGCTGACTCAGTGCACTAACGAGGGTTTATTTAAGTGTTAGAGAAAACCAAACTCTTAAGGAATAGTGATAGACACTAGTATTTTTACGGGGAAATAATTTTTACGAATCTAAAGTTTCCTAGGCTGTGCCCGATCGTCCTTCTGGTAAGAAATGTTTGGAGGCAAGGTGGAACTTTGAAAAGCGAAAAAGATACGGCTATTGGAAATAAATTGTTTGGTAATGTGGTTGAGGAATGAAGTTGAGCAGTTGCTGTGTTTGGGCTGAATGTTGGTACAGGCGCTAGATGGGGCTGAATGTTGGTACAGTCGCTAGATGGGGCTGAATGTTGGTATAGGTGCTAGATGGGGCTGAATGTTGGTGTAGGTGCTAGATGGGGCTGAATGTTGGTATAGGCGCTAGAAGGGGCTGAATGTTGGTATAGGCGCTAGATGGGGCTGAATGTTGGTACAGGCGCTAAATGGGGCTGAATGTTGGTTTAGGTGCTAGATGGGGCTGAATGTTGGTATAGGTGCTACATGGGGCTGAATGTTGGTACAGGCTCTAGATGGGGCTGAATGTTGGTACAGGCTCTAGATGGGGCTGAATGTTGGTACAGGCCTTAGATGGGGCTGAATGTTGGTACAGGCGCTATATGGGGCTGAATGCTGGTACAGGCTCTAGATGGGGCTGAAGGTTATAATACTTAAAAATTTATCTTGTAAGTGGCAAACACACAGATCATCCGCTTAAAAAGAAGTTGCGTTAAACAGTTGCTATTGATTCTGATAATCATATCGATACCATATGTACGTGTATACTGTAGTGTTTTGCTACTGTTTAAGCAGGTGGTACGTATTGTTACCACTGCGCTTTAAAAGCCGATACTGAAATAAATGATAAGGTACCGATGGTGTTCCAAGGAATTCATGGAACCGAGATCTTCTGGTGAATTAGATACACAGGAAATTCTCAAACTTTTTTAAAATTATGAAGATCCATTATCCTTTACAGCGCCATACCATTAGATAATTTCCTGATCTTCTTCATTCTGTCGTATCCCATTTATCTAGGATCCATTTCAGTTGCATCCTCCAGCCTACCGGCAACGTCCAGAACCAAGTAAAAAAAACAGCAGTTTTGCGAAAGGCATACTGAAACTTAGTACGGTAACGAAGCCAACAAATGCACAAAAATGTGTAAAAGTATTCTCTGTTATAGATATAGTACGTCTGTTACATGTTTCTGCCACTCTTGTGGCCATCCTCAGGGACTAGCGTTAAAAAGGATGGATATATCGAGATAGTACAGAAGTTTATGAACTAATGCACAGTTCTACCATACACATGTGCATTGGTTAATAATCTTGTATAATACATATCCTTTATTCTTATAAAAAAGCGAACGAGATGAACTAATTTCTCAAATTTATACTTGGAATGGAACTCTACATGCTGACTGCTTGCTAGCAAGCAGTCACCATAACCTGTATGACCTATACCATTGCTGTGTGTACAGTGAAAATCTCGTGATGTTGGACGGAGTAACTGTCCGAAACATGTAGAATTCCATTCCTAATATAAATTTGAGAAATTAGTGTATCTCGTTGGTTTTATTACAAGAATATATCACGATGCACGGTCCTCTTAATGTCAAAGAATGTCAAAAATATATCCTTCGTTATGCGTCTCCATGAAACATGTAGCAGACAAACTGTGTTGATAATACAAAATACTATTATACATTTGTGTGCATTTGTTGGTGCCGTTACCTTATCTGATTAGCTCAAAGCACAGTCATCGATTATTTAAAATTCATACATCGTCTGATCAGTTAGTGAGTCACAGATTCCGTGATTTTATGAACGTTGGGAGCACAACGGTAATAGCTTGCAATTATTATAAACTGAAATTTACCCAGACTGTTTGTTCGTTCCACATGCTTCTGAAGAAAACAGCGTTTATTTAGAATTCTTTTCTTCGGGACGTGACACCGGGTCGCTGGGCAAGTGGTTCCTGACATTTCGGAATATACGACCTTTATTTTCAAAATTAATCTTTACTTCAAAGAACCATAACTCTTGAATGTGAAGGCGATACGATATATCGAAACGTCTGGAATCACACAGTGTCATATCACAGTAATGATTTTCTTGAACAGCACAGTCTCACTTTGTGTATGCAGGTAAATGTCGGTGTTTGCTATGAGTTAGGAACACACACACACACACACACACACACATATATATATATATATATGTATATATATATATATACATATATATATATATATACACGGGTAAAGTGATTCCATTACAGGCCCAGTGTGGCCCAGAGGGTGGGTAGTGGTATAGCTCTACCATTCCATGACCGCGGCACCGGAAGGAGGTGAGTGGTCAGCAGCACGACCCGGCCGCACTTTACCCCTGGGAAAGGACCGGTACCCATTGTACAGGAGGTTGAGTGGGCTCCAGGGCCGGTCCGAACGGTCGGAAAATCTCGTCCCCGCCGGGATTCGGTCCCGGACCACCCACCCCGTTGTCAGTCGCTATACCGACAGAGCTACCCGGCCCACTCATATATATATACACGTAGATACACACACACACACACACACACACACAGTTTGATATGTCAAAGTGTTATTACAATGTGCCCTTACCTATGCCTCTATCTTTTCACTCGCAGTTTTGGTTTTAAATTATAAGTTCCCGATTTTAACGTCCCTCTCTCTCTCTCTCTCTCGTTGCTACGCAGTTTGTTTACCGAGTTTGATGAGAATTTATTTAAAACGTCTTTCTCGTTCATCTCTCACCGCTACCTCTTTCCTTCTTATCTTATTTACACGCTCATTCTCCTTTTTAACGATCTGTCTTCCACGTAATCCTGTTTCTCGTTGAATTCAGGTAGCCTGTAATTAAAACAACTCTCCCCACCCCACTCTCGCCAAGGCTGTACTGAGACCGCATCTTTCCGTCGACTTTAAACGTACCCATGGGACAACCACGGAAGCTGTGTCTCGTTGTGGATATCCAAATATTTCACTGACTAACTAAATAATTAACTTCATAGTGAAGACTGCAGTGGAGAAGCTAACAGTTGCTCTATTGGTCAAGAAATTCGCCGAATTTTATGGAAACTTATGCTTCAATGCCATTTCAAAACAGCCTGACTTTAGTCCGCATTCACAGCAAGTTTAATCCACTCCACACCTTCCCCTTATTTCAATATCATTTCTCCATTTCTATTTCTATGTCTTTAAGTTGTCTCTTCCCTGAAAGCGATCCAACCGAAACGTCGTATGTATTTATTTCTATTTTTCGGCACTGGTACAGCATGTTCTTCCCGTCGTATCCCCCATGATGTTATCAGGAGACTAGAAATTTTGAGATCCTCATTATGTAGTTTTCTCCATCTCCCGGTTAGTTCATCCCTCTTTCGTCTAGATGTCTCCCTCAACACCCTGTTGTCGAACACCACTATCCTGTGTTCTTTCCTTAGTATGAGAGACGAAGTTTCTCATCTATGTACGAGTAAAATAACAGAAAGTAGTTAATTTGGTTTATTTTAATGTGTGCATACTTAAAAAACAAATGTGAAAACAAATGATTACGAACTGAATTTTAACAAATTATGAAGGTGTAAACATATCCCTTGTGTTAAGGACTGTGACGGTGACACCCTGTACCTTTACAGGTGGTTGTCATTGGTTATGAGGCGTACGCCTTTTCCTTCTTCAGACTATTACTGAAGAATTTAGAAGGTGTTCTATCTCACTAACTAACTAACTAACTAAGTGGCTTTGTGGAACAGAATTTTTCTCAAGAAACGAATGATTCTTCAGCTAGACAAGAAATTTCCCTCACTTAACGGAATCCGAATGTTCATTACCGTGATCACAAAAACCCGCCTGCCTGTCCCTTTCCAGAGCCAGATCAGTTCAGTCCACACTGTCCCAGTCGTTTTCATTATTACATCTCCATCTACCCCTTGGCCTACCAAGTGAGCTTTTACTTCAATTTTCTCCACCGACACCCCGTAAGACCTCACCTCTCCTCCATATATGTCTCATGTAATTCTTCTTGATTTGTTCACTCGGATAATTAAAAGGTGTTTTGAATTGTCGTAACAAATTCTCAGACCTTACCTGAAACTCTCGGCTTTGTATAATATTCTGTCACACATGTAGCGAAGTTGCGGTGTCTTCTTGTTACGGATTCGATGCCAGAGACTTTCTCAGTGTCTATAAGGAAACCTCCTGAGAACCTAGCTTGTTTGTAGCGTCGTAACTGTGTGATGTGTCACTAGCAGCGTGCGTAGCGCGTTCACCGACTGGACATTATTTTTGGTGTGTCGGTAGCGAAACAAGAGGAATACCATTTGTTGTAAGACATACATCTGAGCACCGTACCTCTTAAAATTTAGTTCGTACCTCTTAGATGACACACAGTCTGCATAATGGCGAATTGGTCTTTGGCTTTTCGGGAAGTAATTGCAATTTATTGTGAGAAACTTCACAAACACGTAAAAGCATTGCGTGGACAAAATGAACAGAACGATATAACGGATAGTATGTAGGTTTATATTATCCAGCATTCTTTTTGAGGCGTAAGACAAGAGAGATACGCGAGGAACTTCATAATTAAAATTCGCCAAATATTAGGAAGCGTAAGTCAAGAAAAATGAAATGGAGAAGACGTGTGGCACACATGGAGGAGACTGGAAATGCTTACAGAAATTTAGTTGGAATTCATAAAGGGACGAGGCCCCTTAGGGGCTGGAGGATATTACCGGGGTGCTGATAAATCCTTAGCCAGGCCAGGAAGGAAACAAACTCGGAAACATGTCCGGGACGCGCGCGATTTCAACAACACCGAAACGCGAGATGTCACCAAGTTCTTTTTTTCCTGCAAGGCAGGGAGCTGAAAGAAATTCACGCCATTCTGATAGAAACATTAGCTTCTTTCCTTCCTGGTCGAGCTAAGGACTTATCAGAATGGGCAAGTCATAAAGTATCTGGAATATATTTCTTATAATTATACATCATAAACACAACAATACAATACGTAAATTGAAGTATGGTCACAGCTTTTACTGGCATGCGCAGTGAGCAAAACAAAACAAAATTTATAAAAGAAAAAGCTTTTCCAGATGCTTGTTGACTCATATTTTCTTAGAGAGTCGATTACAGTAATGTGGACTGGATTCAGGTGCCTCAGGATGATTGCCTGTGATTTGGCTTTTGAATATACAGTAATGGACTTCCGCGGTTTATGAAAGACAAGGAGTTTCTTGACCACAACCAATTAATTGGAAGTACCGTTCTGAAAACTTGCCCGCAACACAAGACCAGCACCCTCTCTCTATAACATGCATGGACTGACGAAAGGTTCGTTTGCCAGAGAGGACCCTGTCTCATTATATGTGGGCTGTCAACAAACCTCAAATTAAGGGGAAGCCATTGGGTGCTCCTAGACAAACATTCAATAATATTGCAAATTCTGTTACCTAGCAACATATCCTCCCAGTCCCCCCCCCCCAAACGACAACTTCCCCTCTGTGACTGCTTCCATTATTTACACGCTGGTTATCTCTGTTATTGTCCACGTGTTAACTGTTTTGATGCATGCACGTGCAAGCAACTGGTTATACAGAATTTTTCCTTTGTGTTGTTTCTCTCTGAATTTTTTATTTCTGTACGTTTGTACCTTGTACTGTTTGAACTGCATATTGCGATAAAGACAAGAATGGTTCCAGAACACAGCAATCCTGTTAAACGAATTGTTTCTAATACATAACAGCGTAACGGTTATATGTTTTATTGCGGACAAAAAGAAGAACAGTCAAAAGTATTATGAAAATGTTTATAAAGAATCAAGCTGTCTCTGTACATGTCCGGACGGGCCATTAGTGCTTCAGAAGTTTGAGGTTCTCAGAATTTCTAGAAAATCGGAAAATGAATGTGGCAAGATTGTCAGTCCTACGCACCGGCCGCATTTACTCTCCAGGAGATACCCCTGGTACTTAACCCCTATTTTTACCAATGTCTACGGTAGCCGTTGTAGCGTTAGTTATTTACAGGTACTGAGGTGGAATTTTGGACACTGTTCAAAACTTCATTCCAACCTTATAAATTACGGATATAAATTCTCCTTTTTTTAAATTTGAATATTTTCACTTATTTCAAACTCCATTTCTAATTCTAATATTAAAGCTCTTATATCAAAACCTTTGAGGTTGAAACCTCAAACTTTGACAGGTAACGTCTCTAGCTTCAACTTGGGGCATTTATCCCTTAAATTGAACAGGTCTTAAACAGCATGGCGCAAAAGGAACTCTGTGGATACAAAATCTTACTCACTTTACACCGTAAACTTGAGAGAAGTTCGTAAGAGACTGTTTAATAGACATCTGTAAAGTACGACACTTCAATTGCGACCGAAACAGAGGTGCTTTATGACTGCTTCATAACGACACATTAGTTTCTGTAATCAGTGCCATCTGGTGAATCGCCGACTGTAATAAGAACTCCGGCGTGATTCTCAAACAAGCTTAGTAGCATCAACAGAAAAGGAGTCAGCAGTTTTCTCTGAAACTTCGGTCTATCCACCAAACTTCGGCGTGACATCCCCGTAGCCCGGAATCGAAGTATTTTAGAATTGAAATTATAAGCAGCCTTAAACTTATGAATTATATTTAGCCTGTTTTCTTTATTAAATTCGTGAATCATAAGATTCATTTTCGGGATTTGTGAATTGTTAAATTTTAAACCTTCAAATCCCTGTGGTTACATTGTTTATCATCTCAGGGCAAGCAGTGATAGTTGCTCTATAAACACTGAACGTTTGCTTTCTGTAAGCGACACAGAGCGTGTTTACTGCGCGGTACGAACTTGTTCTCGAACTGCAACGGATTACATTTAGTCAATAAAGTTTTAATACTGTGAAACACTTTTGATTTAGACGTAAAATTTAAACGTAGTGACGTATGATGGAGAACGATGTGGTATGATGACAGTGGATTGTGGAAAATATAGTTCTGCCCTATTCAGGATATGCATTTTCAGCTACAGATGGAAATGTGAGACTTTCAGTCCACTTTCAGTTTTCACAGCTAACCACGATGACACACAACAGTGGTGGTCTCCAGTATCAACTAACAAATCTCAGTTACATTACAGAGACCTCGTAAAAAATTACACTTAATTTAGTAATGAATGCTTGAACCTCGTAAAGAAGATTAAACACTTTACTATTCTTGTCTGGAAGATTATGCAATATGCTACTACCCTCGCTCCAGGCCCAATCCAACCAAGTTAATACATCACCATCGTCATAACTTTTATCATCACTTCCTGCCTTCTCACCTGCTTCTTTATCACCATCAATCATACAAGCCCTAATAACAAAGTCGCAGTATCAAAAACTGCTTAACGAATATGTCGTCCACTCTTCTCGCGTCATGACGCACAATTTTAGAGATATTTTCTTGGCGTCATCCTTGTCAAAGATAGACGACGATTTTTATTTAATGTGCGATAAACTTGGGTGAGATCAAGTCAAAGAGAATTAAGACGGTAGAGGGCACAATGAACATAGAAGGCTAGCGAAATTGATATAGAATTTTAGTACGAAAAATGGAAAGGAAGATGATATTCGGAAGAGATAAGCTTAGGTAGGAGGATAATATTAACAAGTAAGGAAATTACTGCATACCGTGACATTCTCAAAGCCTTCGCTTGCTTATTGCTAAGTTCGGGTATAATCTCGAGAAAAACAACGAGTATTTAAAAAAACATTTATGAAATTTCTCCATATTTTAGAAAGACATTTACAATCGATCATCATCGAGATATCGTAAACGGGAAGATGTAATCTGTTGAAGCCGATACTCGACTTTTAATATCGACTGTGCCTATTTCTCGATACTCAGCCATTTCTGCAGCCCCAGTTTGTACTTAACGGAGAAACCAGTGTATCTCAAATATGAAAACTGTGTCTTCGGCCTCAGCGCCTACGTCACTGAGACATTGATCTTTCTCAATTTTGAAGACCGTCACGGCCAGAGATCATAAACATACGCAGGTCTTCGCGTAAAGTGTCAGTTGTTTTTATCAGATTTTAACCAAACTCTGAACGATTCGACAAATTTTATTAAATCCCAAATTTGAATTTTTTTTTAAAAAACCCTACTTTATGATTCGCTGCTGTGTTCCATGCAGACCGACAGAGCCAGACGTGACCAGGCTAGTATTTGCTTTTCGAAATTGCTTTTCGAAATTTCCCAAAAGGATTTTAAATAAAAAGTAACCTGAATTTTTGGTGTTGAGGAACAGAACCTCGAGTTCTACCACACAGATGGCAGCAGTGCATTGGACTGAAATATTAGCGACTTATATAAATCTGCACGGTAACATTCCCCAAAGATGAACAACGCAAGTAGTATTTGTGTTCAACGCAAAGGCCTGAAAATTGCAAATGGGTCTGGGACAACACAGTCCGTATACTCACTAGGCCACGCCCTGAGGACGGGAAGAAATTTATCTGCTTTGTCCGCAGCATCCAGTCTGGCCCTGTGACCCACAAAACCTCCTGTTCTGTAATCACTGAGAAAATTTACCCGGGAATAAAATGGTCCGGACGTGAACCTGACTACTGATCTCCATCTAGTGCCTAGAATAAGAACGAGTGCAGCTATGCCTCCACTCTCTCATACGCTTTAATGGTGTGCCTAGGGACAACTTTACTCTTACATTTCCCTCACCTGAATTTTAAATAAAGAACAGGGCAGCCATTTGCAAATGGAATCTGATGTTTTCACCGCGGTGACAGTTCGTATTGTGTCCGTGTGGGTCATGACACCGTGTGAACCGGTAAGTGGGTATCAACCTTTAGAAGAAATATTTTACTTCATTATCTACCCTGAAAAAGAGGAGGAAACTTTCTTTTACGTGTTGGTGATTACGTAATGGTCATAATATACCAGACTTTCCGTTTCATAACCTACAACGAACTGTGCCATGGCTCCGGCAGTCTGCTGCCAGCCTCTGACCGCGGACTTAATTCAGTGCCAGATCACTTCGTGTGGGATTTATGGTGGACAAAGTGGAGATTTTTCTACTAGTACGCCGGTTTTCACCTGTCATTATCATTCCACTGACGTTTCACACTCCATCCATCCATTCGTCCATTCATCTGTCACCGATGCTATGAAGAGTGTCGTTAAATACCGCATCAAAAGTGCGCCCCCCCCCAAGTGCCATAATATGGACTAGGGCCGCACGTCTGTATAATCAAGTCCAGAAAAATAGTGTGCAGCCAATCGTATCGTGCACTGGCACTACAAAGCGAAACTAGCGTCAAATATAAAATGTTTTTTGTTTATTTCTACCTAAAGTCATCACACAACAAAGTTTCACAAAGGCCATTTCATATGCACTTGGGACTTTACATTTAAAATTAATTGGATCGTAGAGGAAATGTAATACGTTTGTACGGGAAAACTTGCATAATACAGGCTTTGTAAAGTTTAATAAACTTGTATTAGAGTCGAAAGCAATAAAACACTTTCAAAATATACCGCAAAGTTTGTGTGTGTGTGTGTTTTTACTTGCCAGAGGGAGGTCTTTATGCTTGGGTAAGGTATGTTGTGCTACGAATCAAAAGACCCTAAGCTTTAACATGTTTCTGGCATTAATCCCAAAGTTTCATTCTACCTCAACACAAGAACTGGCAATTTATATCCCACGCTGAGCTATTCACTGTATCCATTCAACAAGTTTTGGTAAGATTCATTTTAATATTACTGCAGTTTTACTAAGTTGTTTTGTATGGGTGTGAAACTTGGTCTCCTGCCTCAAGGGAACAGAAATTAAGGGGGCGAGAGAACAGACTGCTGATGAGAATAGTAGGACATGAGGAGGAAGAAAGAAGTGTCAGGAGGTGAGAAAATTGCGTAAAGAATAACATATATTTTGTGCCTTTCACCATAGTGGAGATATTATTTCGCCTAACAAGCGCCCGTGATCACTTTCCGTTGGTTCGTTTAACTTATAAAACCCAACAGAACTTCGACATACAACTGACTCTGTGTTTTCTTAGATGTGACACGTGTCTTACAGCCAAAGTAAAATATTTCTGGCACCTTCTTTGTACATGTTGAACAAAAACCGTGTAGAAAATCATCGTTCCCTTCTAACGGCAGATTGGAAGAGCATCGAACGTAGCGATACATGCCGTCTCAAGAAACGATCATGAATGAACAACGATGCGAGCTGCAAAGATAGAATAACGTCCCTGTATCATCAGGATGGTCAAATCACGGGTGATTTAGGTACTTTGTGCCCGTAGCAGGTATTACACACTGTAAACATGTCGGCATGAATTTCATGGTGATAGGAAAGCAGATCTTAACAAAACTGGGTGCTGGGGAAATGGGCTCCTATTATGTTGGATGTGGACATCTGAGTAGAGTGAATGTTAGGAGAGTGTATGGAATTCTGGGTTATGACGCCTTGTGTGGTAGAGATGTTCCCATGTCGGTCATCGTTAAGACAACAGCACAATATGTATGGCGTCATGTGCCAGAATATCGTGAACTGCTTTTATCTCTCTCAGGGTAAAAGGGTGACATCTTGTGGACAAGGTAAGGAAAATTATGGTTCCATAAAAGACGAAACATTTATGATCAGCAAAGTAACGGCTAGTTTTCAATTACAAATCAACCCAATGCCGAATATCAAATATCATTACTTAATTATCAATTACGGTCAATCAATTAGTGTTTTGCAGTAACTGTACCAACACCGGGCTATCAGTAAACATGCATTATATTTACTTAATAGCTTACATCGTTTGTGTTTTGCTATCATTCTGTAAGTAATAATCATGCCCCACTCTAGTGAGCACGTTTGACTTACGTGGAGTTATATCTCCACCCCCCCCCCCCCCCCTTCCCCTCTTCCCCTTTTCTTTTTTTTCCCCCCGGGACACCTTGTCTTGACCCCCCCCCCTTCCAGCCAGT
>Ga0123354_10014284_pt1 | contig 12361 bp, 8 predicted proteins | sample TergutLab28metaG_2_FD_97872 | JGI IMG/M metagenome (GOLD analysis project Ga0123354, IMG submission 97872) | Labiotermes labralis P4 segment gut microbial communities from Petit-Saut dam, French Guiana - Lab288 P4 | ecosystem: Host-associated > Arthropoda: Insects > Digestive system > Gut ... | reverse complement strand
CCGGGGCGTGCTGCTGACCACTCACCCCTTCTAGTGCCGCGGTCATGGAAGAGTAGAGCTATACCTCTACCCACCCTCTGGGCCACACCGGGCCTGTAACGGGATCACTTTACCTTTACCTTTTTTTTTTGATAGATGAAAGTGGGTGGTCAACAGATGACCAAGTTATGTAGTAATGCCCATGTTGACTACCATATAAATTTTCCGGTTCCGCAGAAGTATGCCCAAATGTGACAGGTAACCGACATACACAGATGTATCACTAACGTTACCGCACAGGAAAGTCTACACCCAGTAGTCTGGGTGTTTACCCGCATCCTAGCAGCGGCGCTGACACGTAGCGTTGGATCTTCACCGACTGTGCTTAGAAATGAATATGAGGTTTTCCAGGTACCATAAAAAATGCGCTCTTTTCCCAGGATAATTCATCTCCCACCGCAAAATGTCGTGCATCATGTTATAATTACTGGTTTTAGGAAACTATCAAAGTATGAAGTTGGGTTGGACTCTAATGACAAAGGACATACCAGTTTCATGAAAAACAGGAAAATGGTTAAAATAGTGAAACACGAAACAAGTTCACTGGTCTCATAAGAATGCCTCCCCTCCCCCCCCCGCCCCTTCTAAGGTGGAAAAATAAGCTACACAAGAAACATCTCTGATAATTTTGGTGTTACAGGTAATGCAGAAACATCACACTAACTTGAGACACTAATAGTTGCTTATCTACTCAAGGTATTCCCCGCCCGAAAATTCAGTACAGTGTTCGCAACATGCCAAAACTACACATTTTTCTAAACCAAGCGAATACAATCCATACCGTCCCATACCATTTACTTAAAATAATTTTAATATTATACTTCCATCTATGTCTAGATCTGTTAAGTGTTTTCATTTCTTCAGGTATCACGTTGTACGAATTTCTCTTCTTCCCCATGCGTGCCATTGGACCGTCCCACTTCATTCTCTTTCATTTAATCACCAGAACAATGTTATGTTCGGAGCACAAATCATGAAGATCCTCATTACGCAATTTTCTCCAGACTCCTGTTATTTCTTTCCTCTTAGGCACAAATATTCTCTTCAGGACCCTATCAAAGCGATTCTAAAGGAGTTGCATGCGTATCGCCTACACGCCCCGAAATGACCTGCTCGCGTATTAAGTAAGGACTGATGTCACAAGCACTGCATTACGAACTGCATTCAGTTCCCTTCATCCAGCACTGTAATGCACTTTAACTATTGTAAAATTTTCACAGATGTTTAGACACAACATTCACATACACTAATTCTAAAATGAGCCATCCCCGTTGTGTGTATATAAACAATAGGTGTGGGTATCAGTCAATAACACAACAATATTGTTGTGTTATTGACTGATACCCACACCTATTGATTATTCACATATACTGTTGATACAGAACAATGACACGTTGCAGTTTTTAATGATCCGTCAATTAAAATTCCTGACTCACACTGTTGGGCCCTCAATACATACCTGAATAAATGAACTCACAGATGTTCAGCTTACTTGGGAAGAGCAGCGTGTTGCTAGGATCAAAAATTACACTGAGATGTTTAGGCGCGTTCGCAAAATTGCGAAAAGCTACTATCAGCTTCATCGTGTCTCTCCGTCTGTCAAGATGGGACAAGTCAGCTCCTACTGGAAGAATTTTAACGAAATTTCATATGTATTGTTCGAAAATCTCGCCAGAAAATTCAGGTTTCATGAAGAACTGTGTATGTAACATTCATGGTAATATCACACTTAGGTCTTACGATGAGAAACATTACAGAGAAAATTGTAGAGAAAATCCAAACAAAAATTTTATATTCAATAACGCCCTCCAGAAATCGTGCCGTTTATGGAAAATTGTGGAAAAATGCGGTAAAACCGGACAGGACAAGGTGGCAACATTATGCGGCGCATGCGCTTTCCATGCTGGATACCTAAGGCTACAAACATATGTTCAGAATATGTAATACTTATTTCTTTTCCACTCTTACAATTGTTTCACGAAAGCGCTTTAACATTAGGTTATACGTACGGTACATCGCCTGTCTTGTATTTCCTCGTTTAGCATAACTTCTGTGTTAATATATATATATATATATATATATATATAGTAGTCTCAGACAGTCATTTATGTAAACCTTTTATTTGTCCAATTTTATTACGCTGAACTCACTGGCGATGGGCCGGATGGACGGAAATATGACATATCTATATTAACCTTTGAAAGCCTACTGGTTGCGTGATGCACCAACAAGTTTAACATTCAACAATTGTGTATTCTTCCCACACAGTATTGATGTGTTTTGTATTTATCTGAGAACAAACAGCGACTTGTGCCACTTACATCATAAACTGATTGGTTTTTGTAACTGAGATGAAAAGTGTTTACAGCGCGGTACGGACTGGGTCTTTAAATAAAGCGGTCTGCGCTTTGTCTGTAAAGGGTTAAAGGAAGTTTGGGTAGTCCCAACAACATTGTAAATAATAGGATTTTTTTAAATTTTATATTGCTTCCAAGATGTAACTTACGTATGCGAAGAGGTGGCAGCTGATGCTGGCGTCTGATACAAGCACTGGACATTGCGTACTGAAACCACCTACACTGATGCGTTGAAACCACCGAAAAATGTGTAACGTGATACTCAGAGTGACACGCTTTAAACGAGTCACGTTATGTGTTACGCACTTCGAAAAGAACACCATTGCGGTGTGACACGTCACTATATTGGAACACAAGTTTCGAATGTGCCTAGGGTGGGACCTGCTGCAGTTTGGTGTCTCCCACGGCTTGGGCCCGGGCCAACTGCTACTGGCAAAGTAGGGGTGGCCAATCTAAGACAATCCTGACTGCCTTCAGTAGTCCAGATCCGATCACAAACTGACACAATTATGGGCAGCTTATCCTGAAGGGGAAATAAAATGTTTATACGCAGTTTTCAGTCTGGGTGTGTGTACGTGCGTACTATATTCGTACAGCGTGTCATGAATAATACATACTTAATGGCTACGATCAGATGAGGCAGAAGTTTCAACAGGACCATGCACAAAAAAAACTAAACAAGGACAAGAAGTTACAAATGCACGCATATCGTAACAATTCCACCTGCTTGCTACCTTTATCTTTCATTATCGAAAATAACGACAGGCTTAAAGAAAAGTTTGTTGGACAATAAATGTACGCTTTAGTTTCTCTAGAACTTTTCATAAAATTTTCTTTTCGATATTTAGCGATTTACGATCGAAATGGGAGCAGAAATTCCCGTAGCGGTTTTCATTTAATATGGATTAATATTTTCAGATTTTATTCTAAATTGGGTAATAAATTTCAGTGAAGCTCCCCTCAATCAAATTTATTGAAAATCTTGGCAGAGGATCTCCATTTGTTTCATGCCTACATATGGATGGACAGAGACATTTTAATTGGTGCACCGCAAGGATAAAAACGTAAACGGAGACACAGTTCTAACGTACACGGAGACAGAGTTCTAACGTACACGGAGACAGAGTTCTGTTAGCTTACGTCCGTACGTGTTTGAGCTCACTATGCTGTCTGTGTCCGTGCCCGCCATTTTTATGCGCGTTCGCAAAATTGAGAAAAGCGACTACTAGCTTCGACATGTCCGTCTGTTCTGCCGTCCATCCGTCCGTCCGCACGGAACAAATCGGCTCCCACTGGACAGACTTTCATGGAATTTGATATTTGAGTATTTTTCGAAAATATATCATGAAAGTTTTAGTTTCATTTAAATCCGATAAGAATAACGGGTACTTTACATGAAGACCAATGTACATTTTTGAACATATCTCGCTCAGTTCTTCCTAGAATGAGAAATGTTTTGGACAAAAGTTGTAGAGCAAACCAAAACACACATTTCATGTTCAAAACTTTTTTTCGCAAATCGTGCAGTTTATGAGATAATGTGGAAAAATATTTAGAGCCGGACAAGCCGAAAATGTCAATACGGTGCAGGCGCATTGCATGCTGATGCCTAAGGCAACAAACACACAATCATAATATGTAATTATTATCATTTTTCCATTGCAACAATAATTGCACGAACGGGCCTCAATTGTACGTTATACATTCATTATCTGTCTTGTTCAAATTTTGAACCAATTTACCAATTTATAAAGACACTTAACAAGCAAATTATGTCACGGGGCAATAACTCAAAGCCTCCTTTTTTAATTTCCTACAGTCCGTAAAGACAACATGGCGGACGCGCGAGCTTCTCAGACAGGAACTTCAGTAACGCCTCCTAATGTAACGTTTAAATGACGCGTGGTAAAATACACAACATTCCTTGACGTAATTTTTTTTTAGGATGTAAAATAACAAGATGGAGGCCGTACCAAACTTTTATTTCCCTTTCGGTTTCTTGGTGATAACCAATAAACCACTGGAGTTTCGCTTGTGAAAATGGATATTTGAATGATAGTAAACACACGTGAACATTGTATACAGAATATTACATGTGTGTTTTTCAAGAGATGCAACTTTGAGGTAATATCCGACAAATTTAACGTGTACAGAATCTATATTCCACTAATAAGTTCTTCACCAAACAAAATCAAACAACAATAAAAATAGACCTAAAAAAATCTACTGTATCAGACATACGTGCAGAAGGACATGACTTGGGTGATTTGGTATCGCAGTTCATGTTTATTCTGTTAAAGGAAATAGTCTGCAAATAACTGCGACTTTTAACTTCTTAAATCTGTTAGTAGTTAAAATCACTTGCAGTACATATCCCAAATTTTTAATAAAATTTCTGTCATCGTCGCTGTCATCTCGAATTTATCTGTCCCTCTTCGAAGACAGGGTGCAAAAAATGAATTAAAACCAGAAACTCGTGAACTGAATCCGCCATTTCAGTGCAAAAAAAAAGCCCAACGCTGTGTTTAGCACTCAACAAAAAAAGAAATAGACCAGGTATTGGTAATTAGGATGACGTCATACCCAGCATAGTCATTGTCACCCCACACTGAAGCATTACCAGAATGAAGCAGTAACAAGTCCAGTGTCTCACCGCTTCTGAAACTGATATAAACTGTACTTTATTAAATGAGGCCGACAGCTCGGAACATACACTGTAGCGCGCAAGGACAAAAAAATTAATGAACAATAAGATGAAAAGCACGTGGAAGTGGTCGCAGCCGTTTTTAAGCAGCATACCAGTTGGACCGAACACGTGGATAATGAAGAAGTGTTACAAAGATTCAAGGGGGGAAAGAAATATCCTGCATACAAAAAACGAAGAAAGGCTAAATGGGTTGGTCACGCATTGCTTAGGAACTGCCGTATACAACGCGTTATTAAAAGAAAGACAAAAGTGACGGGAAGACGAGGCAGATGACGTAAGAGGCTATTGGATGACATTAAGGAAAGAGTAAATACTGTAAACTGAAAGAAGAAACATTAGATCGAACTGTGTGGAGACTCGCTTTCGAAGAGGCTGTGGATCTGTCGTAGAGCAGACAACGAAATGAATGAATGCGTGTCGGTATTTGCCTGCACGCAGGGACGAGACTGGACTTATAGACTTCCCGAATAACAACAAGGAGCGCTAACTAACCTACCATGAAGATTACAGACTTAATATTTAAAATAAATTGAAACAAAATAAAGGAAATGCTGATTCATTATAACAATACTATATATTTCATATTGCTGCAGTATTGTCTGTTTAGGGACAGCCCTAACAAATCAAAATTCCATTCAGGAACGATTTAAGAGCAGACGGAAATCAGAGAATGCTTGCTAACATTCGGCGCAGAGTTTTTGTTGTCTAAAAATATAAAACGAATATATACAGAACTATAATTTTACTTTTTGTTTGGTATGGATACGAAACTTTTGTCTCTCGCACTGAAGGAGGAAGAATGTTCGAGAATAGGGTGCTGAGGAGGATATTTGAACCTAAGTAGGACGAGGTAACAGGAGGGGGGGTTTGGAGTAGACCACATATTGGAGAACTCTGTGATCTGTACTCCTCACCAAATATTATTTGGGTGATCAAATCAAGAAAAATGAGATGGGCTGGGCACGTGGCACGTATGGGGAACTGGAGAGGTGCATACAGGATTTTGGTGGAGATACCTGAGGGAAAGATAACATTTGGGAGAACCAGGCGTAGATGGAAGAATAATATTAATATAAATCTTCAAGAAATTGTATGGGGAGGCATGGACTGGAATGATCAGGCTCAGGGTAGGGAGACTTGGCGGGCTGTTGTGAATGCGGTAATGAACTTTTGGGTTACATAAAATGTTAGGAATTTTTTGATTAGCCGAGGGTCTCTTAGTTTCTCAAGGAGGACTCTGCCCCAAGAAGTTTTCCGGTGCTGCATATTGTTCAGTCCTGCCACCATCACTTGCGAAGACTAACTAAAATTGCACTTGACTTTCTTCGTAAAAATACACAGACTTTCAAGTAGTGGAAACAAAATAATCCAAATCATGTTTGTTTATGCTCGCAACCACACTCGATCTCACTGCTTTCTCAGGAACCATTGATAATTATTCGTGAAACAGTAATAAATTTGTGAAGCAAACCAAATGAACCACCAGACCCCCTCCCCCTCCCCCTCCCCCTCCCCCTGTTTCCGTTCGGTCAGTGCTACTGTATAAAGCACGCTCCGTTAGTACAGATTAACAACTTAGAAAATGCGTTAATGACGTGACAATCCAGAAGCGTTTGATCTGCTATTCGTTCTAGATTTTAAATTCGTCTTTCCATAATTTTGATGTCTTCTGATAAACAACGTAAAATAGTTCAGGAGAACGAGCCCAGACAAGCAGCATAACAACCTTCTAAGGTGCTGTACTATGAGATATGAAAGAATGTCCTTTACTATGCAGCTAGGCGTATATACGTTTTGAAGGAACTTGCCGTCTCCAACCTCTGGATATTCTGTTCTGCCCGTTCATAGGGACTGCACATTCCTCCAAAACGTTGGTACTTCTCTGCCTATTTAGCTTACATTATAACCCTGAAATCAGACAACACTAAAACTGAATCACCCTTATCAGCTGTCTGCGACTAGTCACTGAATATATTCAAGGCCATACCCACCCCCAAACCCGAAGGCCGTCTCCTCCGTCTGCAAGTTGAGGACATGTCGCACGGTGGTGACAGGGACTCACTTATGATCCAGTACGCTAATTACAGCTGTCGATTGTCACTTCCTGTCGTCTTGTTTATCATATCAATGTATCCCACTTAGCTGACTGCCTGAGCTGCTTAGTTTTACCTAACTTTATAACTGTTTTCCTTCCACAGTGCATCATGCTCATTAGACACAACGGCTGTGCGCCTCACGTAGCTCCTAGCCAATGAATGCCTGCACAAAGAGGCCAGGGTGTGTATCTTGTACAGTGAGGAGTTCAGGAATGAAAGGAGCTGCATCTCCACTACACCCCAATAAACTTCATGATGTTCAGTTTAAGTGACCCTAGGTGCAACTTTGTCTTTACCGTTTGCTATTTAAACGATTCTGAAACCTCCTTCAGAATGTTACAGTTGCCCTATGAAAGCATGCTCCCCTCTGGCACCCCCTCCTCCCCCTCGCTCGGATATTAAGGAAACGGAATTTTCATGATCATGTTCAAAACGTCCCGAAACTGGAGCCTTTTCTGAGCTCCAATAATCCAGTACACACCTTCCAAACCTACATTGATTCAATATAAAGTTAATAATTAAAATAAACGTGACTAACAGCATAATAACACAGAAGAAGATAAACTCGAACAGCCCACTCATTACAGTGGCTAATTATGGGAAAGCAACTGGCTTTGCATTCCCCATAAAGGCTGGCATTTCCCATCCAGATAACCTCTGGTACTCTCCCAGCTTCCTGTCTGATTGGCGCAGGAGGTATATTTCTCGGGGGATAGTGTAATTTTGTAATCACTTGTAATTAACCTCCCCCCCATCTTAATCCAGTGACGAAGTTAACAACTTCTCCACTTCACACATGTCTTTATATCATGGAGCCTAATGAAGCAAACAGTCATTTTTACGTTGTATTGTAAGGTCTAAAGAATTTAAGCTAGCGGACTGAGGCAACGCATTATTATGTAATGTGCGGGTAACGTCTCTACGCAGACTATGAAGGCACAGGGCGGACAGGAGGTGGTATAGCTCCATTTACCGTAACCACCGAACTAGATGGTCATGGGTGGACAACTTCACGGTCCGTCACTTTACCTTGGAGGAAATAGCCCTCGGTACCCAATGAATAGGAAGCTGGGGCGAACCCACCTGGAAGCTTTGAATGAATGAATGAATGAATGAATCGAAAGATCCTTTGGTCGTCCAGCCGGTAGCTGTTACAAGGTCTGTGCAACCCGGGCTCACCTATATTTGGTAAATCTACCCAGTTTCTTTGCCTATGTTATTTCTTGACAACTTCCACTGATTCCCCATTTCGCATTATTAGAGGAACAGCTATGCAGAACTCTTTACAATTAATACAGAACACATCTAATTGCACTGACAAATGATAAGATAATCATGACGTGACAGGCAATGTGCGTATAACGGGTTCGCATAACCAATGTTGCCATGGAAAAGCAAAAAGTATTACATATTCTGAGTGTTTATTAGTTATCCAGCATGCAAAGCGCATGCGCCGTGTTATGTTGTCATCTGTGGCCTGTCTGGCTGGACAGAAATTTCCCACATTATCTTATTTTTTTCTCTGCAAATTTGGTCTTCAATAACTCTCATTCTAAAAGAATTCTAAGAGATATTACCATAAACGTCTGCATGTAAATTACCCGTTATTCTTGTCAGATTTTAATGAAACCTGAATTTTCTGGGCATATCTTTTGAAAAATTCAAATATCAAATTTCACAAAATTCCATCCAGTGGGAGCCGAGTTGTTCGAAGTGAACGGACCGATGGAGACAGACGGGCGTACAGACGGTTAGACATGACGAAGATGATTGTCGAATTCGAAATTTTGGAACACGCCTACAAAGTATAGTCTCACCATATGTCCAAGACATGAACAGTTTGCAAAAGACTCGGTTTGTGATTATAAGAAGTGTCGTCACCTCTCGGAGTGATGGACAGTCCACCCTTCCCGCTTGTTCTGGCCGATGTTATCTGCAGAACGTACAGGATGAGTCCATCGGGCGAGGTTGTTGGCAGCTGTCGCCGTGCGAGGCGAGCCTGGATACCTGCCAGGTATGCGGTTCTTGTGGACACGGTAGGCTGTCTATCTGCTACGGCCTTGACAGCCTCATCCAGAAGCCTCGGGGCTGCAAACTGAGCGATCACTGAGAGGGCGTCTAGCGCTGCCTGTCGGACACGGCGCCTAGGATCGGCCACCGCTGCAGCCACTCGGCTGGCCATCTGGTCCCAGTGGAACTCCGTGCTGGGGAATGTGAGAGTGGCGTAGATGAGGAACAGCAGGGAGTTCTCACGCATCTGCAACAAAACAATACATTTAGTTTATTCAAAACAGTATAAGTGGCGTACATGACTTCCTGACTGTTACATAACTTAGCAGTCAACGACTCACTGTACTCGAAGAAATCAATTATTAGTCCTTAATAGCCCAGTGTTCGTTACCAGCATATGCATCATCAAGCCTAACATCCATAAACTCTGCTTTTACAGATTATGGTAGGGCAAAAACAACTTGAGAATGTGGAATATTTCTAGTGTTTGGGTAGCATGATAACAAATGATGTAAGTTGTACACGTGAAATTCAATCCACGTTTGCCGCCAAGGCAAAAACATCCTTCATAGAAGAAGAAGAAGAAGAATCTTTTCACCAGCAAACTGGACTGAAATTTAGGGAAGAAACTAGTCAGCAGTTAAATTTCTAGCATCGCTGTGTGTGATGCTGAAACTTGGACACTTCAGAAAGTAGAGCTGAAATACGTGGAAAGTTAGGAAATGTGGTGCTGGAGAAGGATGGAGAAGATCAGTTGGACCGATCGTGCGAAAAATGAAGAAGTGTTGCATGAAGTGAAGGAGGAAAGGAACATCATGCATACAACAAAAAAAGGGAAGGTTAACTGGATTGGTAAACAATTGAATAGGAAATGCCTTCTAAATCACGTTACTGAAGGAAAGGTACAGGAAAGGATAGAAGTGATGAGATTACGAGGAAGAAAACGTAAGCACCTATCGAATAACTTTAATGAAACGAGACGATACTGGAAATTGAAGGAGGAAGCACTAGATCGCACTTTATAGAGAACTTTTGGAAGAGGCCATGAATGTATGGTTCTCACAATGTATAGTGATTATTTCCGTACTACATTAACTGATTGGTCTTTAAAATGGAGGTACACGAAATTTTAAATTACCTTTTAGTTAAATTTTAGTCTTAAAACTAAATTACAATTGAGTATCAACTTATTTCTTCTCATGTACTGCAATTGAATGTAATGGATATTGTGACGACAATGAAAGCTTTGAGATCTAAAATCCTCATATTTGACACTCGTGTTTCCATTTACCTGTAACTGGGCACCGTTATTCTGGAGAATAAATAAAGAAAAATGATATGGGCGGGGCATGTGGCAGGTACGAGGAGAAGTGAAATATATGTGGGGTTGTGTTGGGAGAAACCTGACAGAAAGAGAATACTTGGAAAACCAAGGCGTAGATATGAGGGTAATATTAAAATAGATCTGAAAGAAATAGGATCTGTGGGCGTGAACTGGTTTAATCTGGCTCAGAACGTTTCCTTAACCAAATTAAATTTTCGGGTTCTATTAAAGAGTCAGTGGTATTCTCCATTAAGTTAGCAACTACTAGCTTCTCAAGAAGGAATTTATCTACGCTGATGATCGCCCGAGAAAACATCATTACATATTTATTGTTTCCTGTTTTCAGAAGATCCAAATTCGGTAAGAATCGATAGAACATTCGACCTATTACGAAACGGCTTATATGTAAGTAATGAAATTACAACAACAAAAAAAAGCTGTCTCGAGTCGCACGTGGGTGTGACATCACATCGCCACGTGTCTCATAGCGTTACACAGTGCCTTCACTTCACGTGATTCCATATTCATACCTGAAAGTAAACAAACATCTGGATGAAACTGGTTTTTCCCTTAGGATGTATTGATCATCTCCCACGTGCAGAACACGTGTTAGCAACCGAGGTTCTCAAGGTTCTGAGGATTCGCCCTGCTGTAAATAAATACCATCAATATCCGTCACACTACAACTCTGTTTACTAGTAATACAATCCATTTGTCTAAATGAATAATACGGGTATGATCGACATATTGCAGCCTGGACCAGGCCATCGTAATATACAACATTATAAGGAAGACATTGTGTTATGTAAATAACACTTGTTTTCATAAAATGTTGTGATAAATGGAACAAAATGTAAATTATAATAATAGATAAATTAGAACAAAACACAGTAGAAGATGTCAACCTGCGGCATACGCCAATTACTTTACAAACTGTAGTGTCCAATAAACAGAGTTTTGGTGTGACTGATGTCGATCTATTTATTTGTGTCAGTTACACAGGACGGGATGTCACGCGTAAAAGCTCACACTGTTGGTCTTTTGGGTTATGATGCAATGTGCATCACGTCATAAGAGTATAATATCGGAAGGTGAAGGACCTGCTAATTTTGAAGCGTAGGTCCTTCCGTCTGTTTGCATACATAAAAAAGGCCGTAACTTTCGAGACCCATTGGGACATATCGCGTATGTTTGATCTAAAATACACTTTGCTGAAACCCGTTGTTTTTTTTTTCAAGAATATGTCATATCCTATGGAACTGTTTCTGACCTGTAAGAATAAAGTTGTGTTCAGACGGAACACGATTATGTTACTATTGTGAAACGGAACAAGTTTTTTTTTGTGGCGCTGCGATCCAACGCGGGCCTCCTCATTGTTAAGGTTTATAGATCACACAAGACGAGACACCACAGTAGGACTCCTGTACACAAGTGATCAGCCCGTCGCAAAATCCTCTACCTGACAACATAAGACAAACATCCATGCCCCCGACGAGATTCGAACCGACCATCTCAGACGGCGAGCGGCCGCAGACCTACGCCTTAGACTGTGCGGCCACTGGGACCGGCGTGGAACTTGTATTGCGAAATGGAAATACAACGAAAAACCAAAGCGATGTTGAATCAGAAGTTTTTCTTTGTCACTCCGACAACAAAATTTCAACAGTTAACAGTTCTTGTTGTTTAGAAAATTAGCTACAAGTTTTGACTTTGCAGTAAACTCTTCCTCAGGCTAACCAATATAAAAATATGAAGCCGAAACATGTACCTACTATTGTAAACAAGAGGATTATTTACCAATGAAGTTGAGTTGATGGAGTGCTATAGT
>Ga0123354_10014283_pt1 | contig 12361 bp, 7 predicted proteins | sample TergutLab28metaG_2_FD_97872 | JGI IMG/M metagenome (GOLD analysis project Ga0123354, IMG submission 97872) | Labiotermes labralis P4 segment gut microbial communities from Petit-Saut dam, French Guiana - Lab288 P4 | ecosystem: Host-associated > Arthropoda: Insects > Digestive system > Gut ... | reverse complement strand
TTACAGTTAATAATATTAGCTATTTACAGGTCACCTTCAGGTAACTTTACCAATTTTTTGAAGAACCTAGACAGTATTTTGAACACATCGTATAGTAATAAAACTGAATTTGTGATATGTGGTGACATAAATATTAACTATTTAGAAAACTGCATGAAAAAGCAACAATTAGATGCACTATTACAAACCTATAACCCAATATGAACAGTATTATTTCCTACGCGTAAATCAAAAGCATCTACTACTGCTATTGACAACATATTCATAACAAGGACCAAATATTATATTATAAATCCCCATATCAATGGGCTTTCTGATCATGAGGCACAGATAATAATGATAGAAAATATTGTTCTTACAAAACAAATAAATAATATCACCACAAAGAGGGACATCAACGATCAAAGTATACTGGAATTCCAATTACTGCTAAGTCATGAAAATTGGGAAGAAATTATTATGGATGATGATGCCAACACTTCTTTCAGTAAATTTTTAATTATATATTTAAGAATTTTTCACTCTTGCTTCATTAAGAAACGTAAAACTTCAATACAATTTCTAAACCTTGGATAACCAAAGGGATAAAAACCTCTTGTAATCGAAAGAGAGAGTTATATCTGAAGCTGAGGGATAATAATGAAATGGAACATGAGTTATATTACAAACAGTACTGCAAAATGTTATCTAAAGTTATAAAGGAAGCGAAAAAAACTGTATTATAAAGAAGTTATTAGTAAGTCAAAAAATAAAATGAAAACCACATTGAATATCATACGTAAAGAAACAAGTAAATTAACTAATTAGAATAACATTAAATCATTAAGAATTGGTGATCATGTAGTATATAACCAAATAACCATTGCAAACGAACTTAATAATTACTTTTTAAACACAGCAAGAAGTATTAGTAACAAAAGAATTAATGAAAAAGAAGAGGCAAGTCCACTACAAAATTTATTTAAATGTTTTACTCAGCCATTCAAAGACATAAGTTGGCCTTACACCTCTGCAAAAGAAATAAACAAAATAATAGACTCACTGAAGGATAAGAATTCCAGTGGGTATGACAAAATCTCAACAAAAGTCATAAAAATAAGTTAACCTTTTATAATCTCTCCCTTAAGAAATATATGTAACAAAACGCTTGCACAAGGTATCTACCCTGAAAGACTGAAATTCTCATTAATTAAGCCAATTTATAAAAGTGGAGACATCTTCCCCATCTAATTATAAACCAATCTCCCTATTGCCTGTATTTTCTAAGATTTTTTAAAAAGTCATATACAAAAGATTGTTTGATCATTTGAACAGTAATGTTATATTGAACGAGCATCAATATGGTTTTCAAAGCGAATTGTCAACAGAAAATGCTTCTTATATATTACTCAATGAAATACTGACAGCATTGAACAACAAACAGATGGTGGGGGGAATATTTTGTGAGCACCATAAAGCATTTGACTGTATTAATCATGCTCTGCTATTAGAGAAAATGAAATTCTATGGAGTATCAGGAAAATTTTACAATTTAGTACAGTCTTATTTAGATGGAAGATATCAATAAGTAATTTTAAGTCATAATAATGGTACTGAATCCACCTGGGAGAAAATAAAACAGGGGGTACCACAAGAATCAATTTTGGGACCCATTTTTTTCTAATCTATATAAATGACTTGCCAAATTTAGCATCCATTGGAACCAAAATCCTTTTGTATGCGGACGATACCAGTATAATAGTACCTAGTCCAAATTTGGAAAATTTGGAAACAAAAATAGATAATATATTTGGGGATATTAATAATTGGTTTAAAGTAAACCAATAAATATTAAATTACAATAAAACACATTACTTACAATTTAATATGAAAAATAGCTGCGATTATGATTTGAAACTTAACTACCAGGGTAATTACATCAAAAGCTCATCAAATACAAAATTTTTGGGTTTGATCACTGATGACTCCCTATCATGGAAGGCTCATATAGACCAAATGATATCCAAATTGAATACAGCATGCTTTGTAATTCGAACAATACAAGCTATAATGTCTCCGGAAACTTTAAGAATGGTCTATTTTGCATACATACACTCAATTATGAGTTATGGCATAATTTTTTTGGGGAAATCAGCCATACAGTGATAAGATTTTCAAAATTCAAAAAAGGGTGATTAGAATTATCACAAGTTCAAGAATGAGAGATTCATGTAGGGAACTGTTCAAAAAATTAGAAATACTACCCTTATATTCTCAATATCAATATTTGTTATAAAAAACAAACATTTATTTTATACAAATAATCAGATCCACAGTATTCACACAAGATTTAAAACCAACTTACATCCACCCACAGCCAATCTAACAAATTTCCAAAAGGGAGTGTACTACTCATCAATTAAAATTTTTAACAATCTTCCTCACAATATCAAAGACTTAGCTAATGAGATAGTACTGTTTTGGAATGCTTTAAAGAGGTTTTTACTCATAAATTCCTTTTATAATAGTAAAGAATATTTTAATTATCAGAGATATTCCATTGAAAATTGAATTGACAATTGGTTTTAGGTGTTTTATTATTGTGCTTTATTTACAGCTAAGATTCTTCCAACACTATATATATTATGTTAGTATGTATGTGAGTGACAATGTCTATATCCACAGGACTGTATCCTAATTTGGATTTAGAGAACACAAATAAATTACATTACATTACATTACATGGGAAGCTCTTCTGTTTGATAATGAATGTACTGTCTCCATCACTCACATCACCAAAGCCAGTGTCCTTACTTTAAAAATACTGAATGGTTTTGTTAGATTGGTCGTGGTTTTCCAGTTACTTTGGAATATCTCTTGCCATTCCCAGGCTGCAATGTACAAGAATCAGCACCTAAAGAAAAGTGCAATTCTTTTGCATAATTATATATATATATAAAACACCTTATGAGTTCCTGGTAGGCTACAGCTGGTGTAATGGTGAATTTATGCCCATCCATTCAAGTGTCAATTCCAAACTACTTGATGGATTATGTTGAAATATGGCGCTGGACACACACACATACACAAAACTTGTCAACTATATTTATCCTACTTTATATAACGCTCAAACTGAGCTATTGGCTAACCTAAAAAAAAAAAACTGTATATTAAAAACAGCCAAGGAAATGTAATCTGACTCTCATGCAGTTTGACTAGTCTCATAACAGCAGTCTGCGACTTATCAGCTTTCTTCTGTTTTCTTAATACTTACAGATACTGCACAGTTTCAGTACAGAACCAACAATAATAGAGATGTGCCACACAGTTTATGGGAGGAAAACAGTGGTTGATATGGATCATACAGGGCCATTATTTTATCTGACAATTAGGATTACCCTTTACTCAGACTGTTTCATGAAACAGGAGGCAGCACAACACTTGCTGCATTCCAATTTGTTGAAATTCAGGGTCTGCAAGTTTCAGTCCAATAGATGAGGTGCGAACCAAAATTTCTGGACTGGGGCAATATAACAATCTGAGGCTTACCTTAGTTACAGTTTGGTATTTTCTACTTAAAAGTTGTCGCCTACAGAGTTAATACACTGGACCCAGTGCTTCCTTCACTGCTAGAATGATCTCTGGAACTCCATTTTCATGATGCTGTCTAGCAATGCCTGCATTTCAGCTTGAATCTCCACAATATCCTCCAATTTTTGTCACTTTAACTGATTTTTGTCATTGAAAACACAAAGAATTCACAAGGGGTTAGGATGGGCTTTATGTCCTGATCTTGCAGGTTGTGCCAAGCAGAAACTTGGTTTTGTTTCCAGTTGTCATTCAGCACATGGGTCACAAATTTTGCAGAAATTCACATCATGTTTCAATCTTCAGGTAAAATGCATCAGCATGTACCATATAGATAGGCCTGGAATGTTACAAATTTTGTTAATCGTTTGCCGTCTGTCTTCGTGGATGATTTTATGCATTTTTTCCGAACTTTTATCAGTCTGCCTTGATAATGGGTCATCTGAAGTTTCAAGACCTTCAAACAAAGTTCAGCCACTTCTGAAAAGGGAATACCATTTAAAGGCTTGTGTTCTACTTGTGGCAGTATCGTCAAAGGCCTTTTTAGGCATTTCATAAGTCTCAGAAGATACGCACACACACACACACACACACATGTTTAAACCTCAACTGCACAAACTGCAATATACTCTTATGGTGACATCACACTAATTCACGATAATCAACTCCGTGGTACCTAGCAGCATACACTGTATTATATATCGTCAGTGTTCCTGTGGCCAGCCTGGACACTCTGGCTCGCACCTCATATTATAGTTAATATTAGGTTTGTACTCATCACACAAAAGTAGGTGCTGGAAATGCTGCCCTTTGTCTCACACACATGTGTCATGTCTAACAAACATACTGATCATTGAACACCAAATATTTATAAGTGCAGGGGGCTGACACACAGTATCTAACGACAATTGTCAGATGAAGTAATGTCCCTCTACATCTTTACTGAAAGACACAAAAAGTTCAGTAAAAACAAAAGTTCAGACATATCCTGCAGATGACTCATATCACTGGTTCAAAGTGTAAGACAAAAAATTACAAAACCAATACATACTTATGAAAAGTACCAACCTATATATCCCTTGCAGTGAGAATCCTCCATTGCATCATAATATCGCAGTTGGTGTTTTATAGAGTCGAGGACAAACCAGCGCTGTTTCCAGCCTTTCAGCAAAGCCCCACGCTTGTACAGGTACCCTTCATGAGTTCGGTTTTCTGCTACATTAGATGAAAACTGATCATAGTATTGCTGGCTTGATGTTTGAATTGTTGTAACACCTGCAAACAGGACACAGTGAAATTTTCCAACATGAATCCCAGAAAGACAGACCTCTCCTGGTCTTGATGCAGTATGATGCCATTCAATGCTGTGTAACCTAGTTTCTGGGTGAAAATTGTGTAACAGCAGAACTATATTGATATTAACTCGGAGTGTTTTGTTTGCTGACAATCAGGCAGTAACTGCCCATGGAGAAGATTATTTCCATTGGGCATGTTAAATACAATTTTTAAAAACAAAACTGTAAAATTTCAATTTTTAAAACAAAGGGCATTAATTTAAAGCAAGTGAGCACATTAGAGCAAAAATAATTCCTGACAAAGAAATGACTGAACAAATAAAAGAATTAACTACTTGGGATGTAGGACATCATATAAAAATAATGACGAATAAGGTAACTTATAAAGGTTTAAATATATATGTGCACATATACATATAGTGTGTGTGTAACAATCTGATGCACATTTTAAACAAGTAATAACAAAACAATGTTGAAATTATATAAGACAATGGCAGTACCAAAATTCCTATATGGATGTTAGAATTGGGCTTTACTAAAACTGAGACACTGGAGATTACAAAATAGCATGAAAGAAACATGCAGACAGTGGGAACAAATTTTTTTTGGTCAGTTGCAGGACATACAGTATATGATCATAAAACACATGAAATAAGAGCACTAAATATATACAACTGAAATTAAATTACTGTAAATTGTAGATGCCAGTGGACACTATACTTATTAAGAATGCACAATACACACAGTCCCAAGTTAGTATATGCATACACTCCAATGGACAGAATAAATGTAGGTCAACCAAGGAAGATCCATCGAGATGCACCACCCACTGATGACAGAACATGCCTGGATGGCTTATACTCTGTTTTTACTGCTGCTGCTGCTGTTGTTTCTGTTGTTGTTGATGATGATGATGATGAACTTGGAATGTATATAATCAGGGCGTACTTTTATCATGTCCCTGAGAACAGCAGCTGTCACAGAAGTGTTACTGCATGTTAAGTCTGCCCCTGCACTGCAGCTTACTCATTTCATAGAAGACCCTTCATTGCTAACCTCCAGCTTCCAAGCAAGCCTTGCTCACTCTCAAAACATTTCTCGACACACGACACAGCTCTTCTCTTGAAATACTAGCAATTCATCTTCAAAGACTGTTTGTCAATTCTTGCAAAGAAACTAACATTTAGCGTCTTGGACAAATAACAGCACTAGTTCAAATTTAGAAATCTGTGATGATAAAATGTGCAAGTTATCAAGTGTTTGCTAAACACCACTTCTTCTGTTAATTCCCTGAAGAATGGAGTAAGAATTATTCCAGTATAATAACTGGACTTGCTTCTTCAAGATACACAGGCACATAATTTTTCAAGCAGTCACTGAAAATCAGACCATGATGTAAGACCATAAAAATTAACATAAAGAACTGCATGGAAAAATGTGGAAAACATGTTATTTTGGCCGCTCACATGTGCCTCATCCAAGAAAACACAAGTCTTTGTAATGTCTTCTTGTGTAGCCCTAAACTTGCCATTCAGAATTTTTACATGGTACTGTCAAAACACAATACTTTGTCAACTTACACATGTACCTCTGAAAAGACAAAATCTTCCTACACTAAAGAGACACAATAAACCTAGCATCCTCCATATTAAAGTATTACGACAATACAATGTGCAAGCCAAAAGTTTCCAGACTGGCTGCATGGAGTGCAAACTGAATATAAGACAGAGGTACTCCACCACGTATCCCCCAGTTTATTTATTGTACACTATGTTGTGAGTACTGTTATAACAGAATGCTGCACTTTTGTGTAACTGACAGTGATGTGTGTTTGTGTTGAGTTTGTTCTGCAACTGCTGTAGCCCAGTGAAATGACAGATTTTAAGGGACACAGAATTTGCATCACGTTTTGTTTTAACTTTGAGAACATATTTCAGAGAATAACAAAATGCTTAAAAAGGCCAAGGGTAGAACACAAATCTCTGAATGGTATTCCTACTGCAAAGGTGCAAGAATTTTAGAGGTTCAGGTAGCCCATCAGCAAGTCAGACTGATGGATATGTGGAAAGTGAATAAAGTTATTCATGAGGGCAGACCTCATATGATTAACAATGTTTCTAACATTCTAAGATGAAGATAAAGCACATGTCAACAGTTAAATGAAGATTAAACCTAATGTCAATTGCTGAAAAATTTCTGCCCCAACTGCTAAGTGACGACCAGAAAAAAAACTGATTTTCTGTGAGCACGTACCTCTGCAATCAGACCAAAAAGGGCAGAAATTTCCTTTCTGATGTCATAAAATGGGATTGTAATGTCCCAGCCCAGAAAACTTTGGCTGGCACCTCTAGCACAAACTTCTACCACCAGGTAAAGATATAGCAGAATTTGTTCAGTCATTTCTTGCTTGGAATAAGGCTGTAGCATGTGTGATTGTTGAGTAAGTCTTGTTAAGCTTAAGCGTGTGTTGCTCAATGGGTTTGGCATATGTTGGTAATGAAGGAGCTGAAAAACAATACATTTAAAAAAAACCTTGTGCTTCAAACTGGGAGAAAATTCTGCAGGAACTTTTGAGCTGCAGATGATCATTTTGCACAGCAGATAATGGACAAAAGAGAAGGTTTTGAGCAATTTTCCAAGTTCAAAAGTCTTGTGACCTATGTTCAGGCTGAATGCTCAGGACACCCATCAACAAGCAAAAAGGATAAACATATGAACACGGGAAGGAACTTGTTCTTTCAAATAGAAGATTCAGTACCTATAAAGTTGCTAACATGTCAGGAATTTCATTTGGGTGAGTTCAAAGCATTCTGAAAGACAATGTGAACTTGTGCTGGATTTCCACTAAATTCATGTTCAAACCTACTCACCCTGCTGTGACTGTGCATAAATTGCTGGTTCAAAACAATATTACTCTCATTCCATGATCGCCCTACTCAACAGATTTAGTGCCATATGACTTCTTTCTTTTCCCAAAACTCAACATGGCATTAAAGGACAGGAGATTTAATTGTGTCAACATGATTCCAACAAAACTGTAGGATACGCTTGCCAAGTTTCAAACCATGCACTTAATGGTATGTTCTGAACAGATGCATAATCACTGAACTCAGTGCACAGGCCCAAGGACACTACTTTGAAAGAAATAACAGTGATAGGTGGCCTTATTATGCAGAAATAAATTCAGTATAGAAACTGTTTTATGACAGCACATATTATTAATCAATGCAGCAGTGACATAGCAAAAAAGTGGAAGCACCTCTCAGTACTGTACACGATGCCCAACGGAAGGTCATTGCTCTCAACATGTCACTGAACGCACCCAACCCCAAAAGTATACATTTTTTGAACCCTAAGATTGTCATAATCACAAAATGTCCTATTTTAATTTGTAATTTTTGCTCACTGTGTTTTAGCCACAATAGTTCTCGGTGGGATAAGCAGTGTCTGTTACTATCACTAGCCTTCTGACACTGTAGATGTCTTCCAGTAGCCATTTGTCACTGGATTGTGGGAGCAATACTGCTGCACATGTGACAACTGTACAAGACATATGAGGGGTGTTCAAAAAGAGACCGGACTTTTTAAATAGCGCGCCAACCAGCATAGAGAGACCGCTGCGTCTACTGAGCACATCTAGCGTCAGGTATTGACAACCAACTGCCATTTGTCCTGTTTCGCTATGAGCATTAGTCGTCGAGCTATATCTGCTGAATTGAGCATATGCACAAGCTGTTTGTCGGATTAGTGACAAAGTGACAATGAACGAGCTTGAAGAAGAACATGTGTGTGTGAAATTTTGCTGCAAATGTGGTAAAAATTTTACACAGACATTTCAAATGCTTAACCAAGCATAAGGGGAGGACTGTATGAGCCAAATGCAGTGCTATGAGAGGTTTAAGCATTTTAAAGAGGGCAGAATTTTGGTCGGTGAAGATCCCAGGCCTGGACGACTTTCTACATCAACAAACGATGACCATGTCGAAAGATTTCATTCTGTGATTCATGGAAATTGTAGTTTAACTGTCCAAGAAGTTGCTGATGAAGTGGACATCAGCATAGGATCTTGCCATCAGATTTTTACTTAAAAACTTCAGTGCAAAATTCATGCTGTGTTTGTTGACTAACAATCAGAAAGAGAACCACGCTGAAATCAGTCAGGAACTGCTCGCCAATGCAAATGGTAATGAAAACTTTCTTAAGAACATCATAACAGGAGATGAGACGTGGGTTTATGGGTATGATGTTGAAACCAAGATGCAATCATCGCAGTGGATGGGGAAAGGGTCTCCTCGACCAAAAGGCATGGATGAGTCGGTCAAAGATAAAGGTAATATTTGTTGTGTTTTTTGGTGAGAAAGGCATTGTCCATCATGAATTTGTACCACGTGGTCAGATGGTAAACAAACAGTTGTACCAGGAAATTCTAGTGTGTTTGAGGGATACTGTGTGCTGGGGCCTGAGCTGTGGGAAAACCAGACTTGGATGCTGCACCATGACAATGCACCGGCTCACGTGTTGCTCCTCATCCGCAGTTATCTGGCAAAACATCAGACATCTGTTGTGCCCCATTCACCCTATTCTCCGGACTTAGTCCCAGCAGACTTTTTCCTGTTTTCCAAACTTAAAACCACTTTGAAAAGACAAAATTTCCAAACCATAGAGGAGATTCAGGAAAATACAATAAGAGAACTGCACATCATCACAGAAAGTGCATTCCAGGAGGCATTCCAACAATGGAAGAAACAATGGGAATGGTGTATCGCCAGTACAGGGGACTACGTTGAAGGGGACGGTGCTTAAAATGCTGTAAAATGAGCAATAAAGTCTTTATAGCAAAAGTTCTGTCTTTTTTTTAACATGCTTTATATACCACGTTCTACTACATTTGCTATAAATGTCTGTTACCTGTGGCATGGTCCACGCATTTCTGAATATTCAAACAATCAGAAACATAAACACAAAGTAGTTAGTATGATTCGTGTAATTACAATGCAGATATACAGTACTTACTAGAGCTAACAGAACCACTGTCCCCACCACTACGGGAGACGGTTTGTGTTGTCAGACTGCCATCAGCCACAGCTTTGTACTTTGTACAATTCTTTGGAACAATTTCTGCACACTTCTCATGACAACTATAGCCACAATCTACACATCGCAGGCCAGTCTGAAAAAAAAATTACAAACATATTCATTCTACATAATAAACCCTTCTGCACTGAAATTTCAATCCTTTATAGAGAATCACAAGTTTTAATCACAGAACTAAATCTCTGAGACTTCTGAACAGGAAGAAGTGACTTTTATGTAACAGTAAATGATTTATGATGCTCCCTACTTACATAGCCAAAATTACACAGTGTGACAAGTGATTATACATACACTGCATAAAATAAATGGCTTGGTACTTTGAGTCCACACACTTGTTCTCTTCGATTGGGAAGGTATCACATATCACAGTTGGCCTTTGTCAAGTGTAGTAAAACATGAGATTCGGGTCTTTTAAGATGTGATGCTGTGTCAGTGTGGGTTCCTGACATGTCAAAGGATATGGTGCCATCATTTTCAATGATAGGGCAGTTCTTGGATTGCCATACCATAACCATAAACATTCAAAATGCTGGGAGATTCTCTCCATTGACACAGCATGACTTACCCGAAGATTTGACTCCTCAGCAACACTACTGTGGGAACATCAAATCTTCCTTACTGTGCTTACAGTGTTACTACACCTTAAATGTTTAATAATTGGCCACAAAATTTTCCCACTTTAGAAATCTATATTTCATCTGTAACATTTCAGGTCCCCATGGTGGCATGATAAAGAAACAAGATTTCTGTGATGTAATACTCAGTATAGTGACTTTATACAGGATGGACTGTCCAGGGATTGGATTCTGGTGAGGGTTAGATTTTCTGCATCTGTTCAGAATGATCCTGGGGCCCAACTAGCCTCCTATAGAGTGGGTACTGGGTCCCTTTCCATGGGGTAAGCTGGGTGGGGTGAGATAAGGGCCACTCAATCCCAATCTAGAGCTTAAGTTAAAGAAAGAATAACGCTATACTTCTACTCCCCTTCTTGGCCTTCATGGCCTATTGTAAGGTGAAATTTACCATTAATTAAATTTTATAAAAAAAGTACTGACTAACACAAATTTTGTATTAAACATTTTATGAATTTACAGCTTTCATCTACATGCTTGGGCTTTTTAGAGCCATCTTCAGGCTGAACTTAGGAGATATATATATATATATATATATATATATATTGCAAAGCAGTACAAGACGAGATATAATTTACACTAATTTATAAATTATCAATAAGAAGTTGTTAAAATACGAAATATGAAAAAGCATACGAATATATATAATACAATATATATAATAAAACATATGAATAATTATACTTCATATTTTAATGATTGTTTATTGATAATTGATAAATTAATGTAAACGAGATCTTGTCTCGTACGGCGAAAAAAAAAACACGTACACACACACTCACGTAAACACGTACACACATGTACACACACACACACACACACACACAAATGGAAACTGTACAAATTGTACAAGATCCACTTTACATATTTTATACCACTAGCCCAGTGACAACCCAATAAGGAAACATGCAGCTTTATTTTGCTACTCAAGAACATCTGTTTTTCCAATAAATTGTATTGGAGTGTTGCTTTAATTTGAAACAATAAAATGTAAATTTGCCCTCATATACTGGAATCTGCTGCTAATATATTTAGACATCTTACAGTGTGTGTTAAAATACTCAGTCTTTTTCTGGAAACCATTCATGCACACAAATCTAAGAACAATTATAGAGCAAATGAACCACAAGTGTTATGCTATGTAGACATTTCCTAATTTGTTCCAAAATGTGTTAAGAAGGGTTCACTTCACTGTAGTGGGTCTCTGAAAATCTTCATGCTAGATCTACAAAGCATAGGGTCTTGTAAGCTTGCACATTGTATACCTCATTATCATACTACTGTACCTACCTTGACAGGTCCCCACAGCACATTGCTACAAAGGTCACAGTAAGTTGGTGTTGTGTAACTGTAGCGCTCAAATCGATGAGGGTGTGAATACACATGCTGAGCTGCTTCCGCTGCTCCTACCATCTTTCCTCGCATCAGTATTTCTAAAGTGGAGCGTTTGTGTAGGAGACGCCCATGTGATCGCACAAGTTGGGTACTGAATGATGCATGCCTCTAGAAAGGTTAATAACCACATATTCAATAACTTCAACAAAAAAACTAAAAACTAAAACTAAAACTCCGTGGCCTTAGTCCGCACGCGAACTATACCGACAGAGCGGCCGCCGCCGGTCGGCGAAGTTAGTGCCAACTTTTGCGGAGAGAGGGGTTTCACGTGGTCAGCGCAACGGGTCCCCACAGCCGTTAATCTCTGTTTTCTAGACCTGGAGCCGCTACTTTTTTCATTCAAGTAGCTCCTCAATTGACCTCACGAGGCTGAGTGGA
>Ga0123354_10014277_pt1 | contig 12365 bp, 7 predicted proteins | sample TergutLab28metaG_2_FD_97872 | JGI IMG/M metagenome (GOLD analysis project Ga0123354, IMG submission 97872) | Labiotermes labralis P4 segment gut microbial communities from Petit-Saut dam, French Guiana - Lab288 P4 | ecosystem: Host-associated > Arthropoda: Insects > Digestive system > Gut ... | reverse complement strand
GTGGACCCCGTTCCAGACCCACTACTACTCAGAAAATCTGGTAGCGCCGGGGATCGAACCCGGGACCTCTGTATCTGTAGCCAGAAACTCTGACCACTAGACCACAGAGGCGGTCACTTAAGAGTAATAATAACAATATTATTATTATTACATTAGTATTAAACAATATGTTTAATAATATTGCTACTTGTATAAATTAGTGGCTCATTTCCATAACTCATTAAATTCCCCACTAAATCTGACATTGCGGAAGGAAATATTTAATGCCTGTAGTTTTGTTCCAATTGAAGTCAGCGTGACAACGCAGTGCTCTGATGTAACCCCAGTTATTGTCTGCATCTGCTGTACGCTGCACGCGACAGCTTATTCTTCTAACGAGTCCCTTACGCCTAGTGGTTACGAAACAAAATGATTCAGGAAAATGACTTCACGCATCAATTTCTGTAACCCAAATATCTCCTCATTCTTTATCAAAAGTTTTCATCCCCGTAGGGTCTAACATGAAGAAGATCAGGCCGGTCATCAAATATTTCGGATTTGTTATGACTCTGTCACAACTGCTGAATTTATAACGTAACGACTCATGCTGAACAAACAGGTAATGTGGTGTATAAATTCGCACAATTTGTGTACTGCAGTAACGACACACATACACACACGCACACGCACACACGCACACACACACGCACACACACACGCACGCACATACACACACACGCACACACACACAAACACACGCGCACACGCACACGCAAGCACGCACACACACACACAAACACGCACGCACACGCGCACACACGCATAATAAACCGACAAACCGCAGTCGATGCAGCGACTAGTAATGAGCTGAACATTTGAGCAGTGTTTCGATTCCAATCAAAAGAAAGATGTCTTTCTTCTCTCTAAAGCGTTTAGACCAGTTGCGGGCCACACGCGACGCTCCATTCAATGGATGCCGGGGCATCTTTTCCCGGGGATAAGACGACCGTAAAGTGAAGCTCACTGGCATCTAGTGCCGAAATTGACAATGACTGGAACTCTATCTACACCCCTACGCCTTCATGGCATACACGAGGACAGTTTACCTTTCCACCCACACACACTGCCTAAGTCAATGTCCGCACCATCTTAACATATGCAGTTTTCTGTTGTTCTGTATACTGAATGTTATTGCTTATGCTAATCTCACTTTGGACATGGATGTTTGCCCGCGTTTTCTCTGTCGTGTCAATCGTTCTTTAGAAGTAGAAGTTTGTTTTGCACTATTGCCCATCCCAGGAGAGCTGCTTTCTGCCTTGTTTGTGTTTGGTCACAAGAAAACAGCGTGATTAGACGAGGCCTAGTCTCATAACGGGTTGCTGCACTGGTGAATGTGCTGACAAAAAAAAATTAGTCTGGTAGTTGAGAATTGTTTGGCGTGTAGACAGAAATAACTCTTCTCTGAATACTCTTTTTTTCATTTCGAGAATCAGATTTAAATATTCGTAGCTAAGCTTCGAGACTTTGGGCTTAGAAATAAAATATTTTACTTCGGAATCATAGAACTGAAGGAGCAACTAAACAGTACACGCATTGTATATGGTAATAAAATAAAGCTAAGTTGTGAAACTTTGGGTTTCACTGGAAGAGGAACGTCATTATAGGAAAACGTGTCCAAAGTTTGTTATAGCAAGATAAAATTAACAACCGGAGCCTAATAAGATTTACGACGTACGGGTCGGTTTGAGGTCTAGCTGAGCACGTTAGTCATAAATAGGGACTGGCTGCAAGCACATATTAAGCCCCTTACCATGCCAAGCAGGACGATACTGCGAGCAAAGTGTTAAAACACTCCAGATTTTATTGTCAGTTTCTCAGCAATCACATGTGTCATAAAAGAGCAATGTAGCTATCTGCAAAACTTCGAAAACATGCTATAATTTCTTAAGAAAGAAGAACAATTTACATGAAATCATGTTTCGTCTCGAAGCAGTCATGGCAAATTGGATTATGGAGAAGAAGGAAAGTTCGATAGATAAATTAAACAATTTAAGATATTTGAAGCAGTAATAGAGTTTTATGTTTATGAAACGCGGTACATGATGAATGATTAACCAAATCTCTGTATCCAGAGAAACACGAATTTTTAAGGGAATTAACCTATTTCGTAAGCAAATAGATTAGATATTTATATACGTTATTAAAATAACATTTTTAACTGAGACAAATAAAAGAGTGGAGTATATCAAGTAAAGTTTCTATGTACGAGAAGTGCGAATGTGACATCGATTATTTGTATGTAACACAAACGTGTTTCTCATACCTGAAAGACACGTTGTGAAGAAACATATGGAAGATAAAGCTGGATGAACGTGTGTTCAGTTGCCAGAACACCCGATGTATGTCGAATGGAACAGCCGGTATACATCAGAAGAAATTTGGTGGTGGTGACGAAGAGAAACACAAATACTCGTGCCGGAAATCTTCCAGTCCTTCCAGACTCCTTGATAATTACTTATCCAAGCTCAAACACCCTCTAACAATCGTAAACATTAATAATAATAATTCCGGACAGTATCATTAAGCCTATCCTCGAAGATCCGAGTCTTCTTCTATGTGACTCCATATAGTTGGTAAATATTTTCCGTCGTTTCAGATAATCATAGTGACTTGATCTTCAGGGTCTATGAGCCCAAGAAGGAAGAATCTCGCAAACGATGCCTATTCCGCATCTACGCCCACACTTGTGTCCTTCACTTCGTCATATTAAGAACTGTACAGTAAGGTTTACATATAGGTCGCCAATTTCCTCGTAATGCAAGGTGTCCCTCTTAGTTCATGTCGTTTAGGCCCAAGTGAACGACTGATTTAGACACTGTCGATGCAGGAAAGGCAAGTAAACTACTCAGTATGAGAACACTTTCTTGGACCGTTCTTCAGAATACAATAGTGGAGAACATTAGTTGCAAGAGTACATTTGTACTTGTAAATGGCCTCCAGAGGCAATGATGGAACCACACACTCTCTCGGCCTGGACTGCTCGTACATCAAAGTAATCGGTTTGAAGGGCAATACAAACAGATGGTGGAAAGATGAAGTTCGCTGAGGAGAAAATAAAGTACTGGCGGGAAGAAAACGGGGTTTTCATCACTTCAAATAAACAAGAAGTGCCCTGCAATTGTAACACAATATGTGAGTGATTAAGACCTCACAAGGGTTAGTTATTTGGAGAAAGCCCAGGATAGAGTCCAATTACAGACACGTGTAAAAGTGGCATTGGATCTCACGGGCTCCAAAAAAAAAAGGGTCATGTTTTGACCAGCTACGGACTCTACACGATGTACTAAGTTCAGCTAACGTGAATGATATCTGGAGAACATAGGCTTACATTAAACTGCACCAGTCACGGCCTCTCTTCGTTAGTTACTTCTAAGAGTATATTGAAAGGAATAATAATTATTCTTATTGTTATATAAAGGTGACACTAACGATTTAAAAGTGTATCACCCGAAAGGTGACATAGAGAGGATATATGAAAAAAAGAATGAAGGAAGAAGAAGAAGCTTTTTTACAAATTGAATTGATAAACACAGGAGAAATAGTGAATATTGCAGAGTATATGAACAGAAAGATAAAGGAGGCCAATTTGCAGATATTATTAATAGCCGTTGAAGCAATCATCCAAATATAAAATCAACAATTAGAATAACAACAAAGGTTGTAGAAGAATGGAACCAGACGATTGAAAATAGTAACACAAAAAGTAAGCATAGAACACACACAAGATAGATTAAGCGAGTATTTAAAAGAAAACGGAAAAACAAAATGACGCATTTAGAATATATTATAAATATCGATAGCTCATTAGTGAAGAAGGCACGCTGCCATGGCTATCGAGCTAAGATCTGAAAACTGATAGTGGCAGAGATATAACAGTAGCACAGCATCAAGCGTTAAACCCACTATCGTGCAACAAAAATATTGAAGGCAGTAACAGGTAGCTATTGCAGACTATGTCGAAAATATACGGCAGAATGGATAACATTATAAGAGCGTGCCCAATATTGGCAAAAGAATAGCACATTAAGCAACGTGATAGATTTTTTGCTCAACAGCCTTTTAACATATACAAGGCAATTTGAATAAAATTAGACAGGGGACAGTATTGTGATCGTTCTTGTGTACTAAAGTCGATGGCAACAAGTAATGAAAGTAGAGTTCACATACTGTGAAACCAAAAAGTGAAAACTGGCAGAACCCTCCCTAACAACAAAATGGACATCACACTCCATGATAATAAAAAAAGGAACGTGTCTCTTAATAGATATTGCAATTTCAGGAGATAGAAATTTTATTAATAAAGAAGCGGAAAAGACTTTAAAAAAATATATAAATACCTTATAGTAAGGGCTGGATTCTCTACAGTGATTTATTACTTTCACCAACAGGTTGAGAAATGTTGAGAGTTACACCAAATATTGTTAGGGGTACCGGCCAAAGCAGATGAATTGCCTTTGCTGAGCTTTCGTCCATCCAGTGACTAAGTCCAAAACGCGTAGAGCTATATGCCATGTACACCCTCTAGGCTTTGGTGTTTGAAGATTTCGAAGCTTTGAATAATATTATTAATAATCTGTAGCTATAGACTCATACGATGTCATTCGTGTTATATTTGTTGGTTATTTTCTTACATTCGCCTATTAATACCGATAATCAGTAGCAAAATAGTCAGGCAGCGTAATCAATATGTCAGTGTGATATTTAATATTGGATACTGGCATGTCCCACATAAAATAAAAACTCGCCACCTCTTCGGTTTAGAACTTTGGTGGGCCTGAAAATTAGTATGCCTAAGAGGGAATATGCACAGGGTTACAGCTACATCAAAATTCTAGGTGCAAATAACTAAGAAATCTACGAAATATAGACTAGAATATCCTCTATTAATATAATATTTATTGACATGGGTTGATTACAGACAACAAAGACGGACGTGACGTGATTTAAAAAGATGATCGGATAAATGAAAACCATGACTGAATGTTAATATTGGAAGAAAAGTTCAATCATTCGAACAGAGGGACACCAGCTTTCAATCCAGTTGCAAGGGGAATCTGTGGGCGGGTAACTGAAGCATTAATCACCTGCACCTGTCTCTCAACTGGGCGAGAAGATTAAGCGATGCGCCATTCAAATACCAGGCCGTGACCCGCGACAGAGACAGCGGTAGTCCAAAGGTTGTTACTGCAGCACTCTACCACTAACACCAAGCAAGTTGGCACACCGACAACCCAACCTGCTCCCTTCCTTGATATATCTGTTTCGAGTCCCGACTAATAGGCTTAATTAGTGAAATAAATTAAAAGAGTTAGCACAATTATATTTTGGTATATAGCCACATGTTTCGTCCCTAAAGGGTCATCATCAGGCTAACGCTTAATAAAGCACACAAAAAGAAAGTTACAAAACTGTTTTGATAACATGAGATCTCATTTTTTACAATTAAGTTATGTTTCGTAATTTTAAGGATGCCAATGTCATGATTTAACCCTTTAAGGAGGAAACGTATCTGTGTTATATAAGGACTCAGTCCGTACCGCGCTGTAAACACACTGCACGTCGGTTATAAAAACCAAACTCTTATTGATGTGTAAGGCAAAAATCGCTGTTTGATCTGAATACTCTCCATGTAGAATTTTTAAATGTCAAACCTGTTTGTACATAAAGTTCCTGGCAGGCTTTAAAAGGTTGAAATGGGTTAATAGAATTATATGCAGTCGATTTGGTGGGCAGAGTGTCAACGTAGTCACCTGGACCAAGTAAGCTGTTCTGTTGTTTATACAGCATTTTAAAGATGTCTGTAAATTACGTTCCGTTTATCAGGCGATAGTATGTTGTGTATCTGTAAGTTGGGCCGATTCCAGCCGTCGTGCACCTTGCTCGTAACACACCTCGAGGGGGCTTAACTCTATCCTGAAGCGTTTCGATTACAGTCTGCTTTTATTTTTCGATGCTGTTTCAGCTTTAAATTTTGCGGTTGTTGTCTGCATTCCACAATTTATATGCCACCCTTTCTTTAGGATATGTTCGTATATCATACCGCAGTCTACTTACACGTCCCCTGTGATTAAGTCTTGATCTCCAAGTTAAAGAACTGATATTTCGCTACCCTTTTTTTAACTCCTATCACCCCACATTTTGATATTTTCTGTGTTACGGAAAGTGTAATACACATCATGTCTTGGGCACGTTAAAATGTAATCACGTTTTTTAATTTTTTTGTAAAGTATTTTCCGATGACAGTTCGTTGAACCTAAACATGCAGCATTAAAAACAAATGTTAAACAGTTGTGTTAGAATAAAACAAATAAAAATTCACACTTTCACATTTATCGAACGTCTGATTTCGTATATGTATCTGAGAAGTAATTTCTGAACGTTTTTACCGTAAAGTCGACGCTATGTTAACCTACGTAGGCGATCTTCTTACACTGTTTAGATATGAATATGTAGGTTTCTAACTACTTAATTTGTAAAACATCTTCGATGGGAAATCGAATTGTCCGACAAACTTTACTGGCACAGGTTTCGTGGTCTATATCAAAATCCCAATGGGGATTCGAACACGCGATCCTCATTTTCTTTCAGTTCAATACTGTGTGAGCATTTGACTGCGCATATACTTTATTCACACTTGTCTGTGTGAAGTAAGGATAGTGGGCTAAAGTAATATGGCTGCAGGTTCTTCTTGCTTCATGGTTCGTACGTGAAAAAGATAACCACTCTCATGGAACGTAAAGTTGTTCCACATGATTGACGGTCTGTTTTTGCGCATATCTGATAAAGATAAGATTTATGGATACATTTGTCCTTTGTTGTGTTTGACCTAATTGGGTTGTCAGCTTGTCAGCCGGGGTCACTATTGGCATACGTTATGTCCAGGATTTGACTGATTCTTTAATTGTATGTTTTAGTAATGTGTGAGCTATATTAGTTGTAATTTATTTGTTTATACGCACTTCTTCATCTTATAAGGAGAGATTTGCTGATGTTGACGTCATATTATTCATACTATGTGCGTGCAACTCTGTATCAGCTTTCGGACAGTCCATATTAAACTAGGTATGAATTCTGTGTCGTAAAAGTGGTCTTAGACAAACAGTTCGAATAACATGCCATTTAAGATCACATCGCCTGTGACATTTTAGGTTTCCTTTCAATATCCCACTCTTTTAGCCTTCAAAGCGCAGTGTTTCTGCACGTATTGCTGGCTTTTACGAGTGTATTCAAGGATTCTGGATTTTGCTTCCGTTCCATTTATTGTCGCTTCGATTTAATTGTTAAAACAGCAGCAATTATTACCGTAATGAACATCTTTGTAATGCAAACACGATTTGTTCTCTCTTTTGGAAGTACGTGTCATAAAATAATGGGGGTGGGGGTGGGAGTTTCTCTGATGTCCGTTGTAGGAATCTGGAAAGTGAGAGATAAAATATTTTTACATGTATGCTAGATGATAATTATAGGCCTCGAGAGACTGTCCTAGTGGGAAACATTATTCATTGTTTTGACGTTTTGTTGACCTTGCATCGCAGTTTATTTATCCCAGTATTTAACCAACTTGATGCACAAAATTTGTTTCACAATAAGTTTTATTTTCATGCCTCTACATGTTTCGAGCACATGTGCTCGAAACATGTAGAGGCATGAAATAAAACTTATTGTGAAACAAATTTTGTGCATCAAGTTGGTTAAATACTGGGATAAATTATTCATTGTGTCCTAAATATTTCGCTAATTACGCCGAAATTGAATAATTATGTTAATTTTCTGAGGTGTAGGTAATATACTTCGATATTTTTTATATGATCTGTACTTCCCGTATTCCAGGGATTAATTATTGTTGTATTGCTGAATTCTTTTGTACCTTCAAATTTCAGATATTAGTGACAGAAATTTGGATTTGAACAAAAGCTCACTGAATACTAACTTGCATGCTAATCATGAATCACCAAGTTCGATGAAGAACACTGCCAATATTATTGGAATTTATGAAAAAGGTAGCTAATTAAACCTTATCCTGCTAACGTGGAGAATATGGTGAGCTTCTAATAATGACAGAAGATGGCAGATGGGATTTAATTAGGAGATTAAAGGGTTAAGTGTTACTTTGTGAAAGGAATGCAGCAATATCCCCAAACGACGTAAACGTTATAGATAAAAATACCTAAATTATCTCGATGTAATAAGAAGAGCTACTGAACTGACTTCCAGAGAGTAATTCTTCAGTCTGAGATTTGAAGTTCTTACTGTGGTGAAGTAAAGTTACTTTGGTCTTGGATGTGACTCCATATTCTATGTTAGACAGATACAAACGTCGGAGGAGGGATATGCTACCTACGTACTGTTGTACCCCTAGGAAGGAAGTAGCGTATTACTCCGAGAGATTGGGCAAAAAAGGCGTCACATTCCAGGTGACGATTTTCTGAATTCTTAAGTTTGTGTTGTGAATGTGAGTTTAAGATTTTCCACAACAGACCTATCTAATATCCTTGAACACTTACGAAATGCTACGTCTCTTGCAATAACTATGCAGTTCCCTAGTGAATGTCGTGAGAATGCCGGCAGGGAAGGCAAGGACATCTCTATCATTTTTTCCTCGTTTGCTCACAAAGCAGCGGGATCGATACATAAACTTTAACCTGGCAGCAAAAATTGAATAAAAAAACATTTAAAAAGGTTTACAGGTTATGGTGGAGGAAGATATGATTGATGATAATGTGAAAGTGATGAAATTCCAATACAAATGCAATAAAATTTCAGTCCTTACGGTGTAATGCCTATTGGGAATTTTAATATATTACTTGATATTCGAAGTACAATTCTTCACTGACAAATCTGAATTGTCATAATAATTATGACTTGAATTTGTTATGTTTTATTGTAATTAATCATTTTTAGGCAATTTAGCTTGCGCGTCATTTAAAGCAGTCGCGTGAGAAATTATACTTCCTGTTAATCCATTGTTTTCGTCTGACAACAGAGTCTGCATTTGGCCGCCTTGAACCCGGAAAAATTCCCCGGAAAGCCAAGCGGAAGTCATGTGCACACCAGAACAGACTGGGTCTGGGGCCAATCCAGCCTCCTGTTCTGTGGGTTTCGAGGTCGGTTTTTGCGGGGGCATGTAACTGACAAGCCACCTCCCTTTTACCGTCGGAGTTAAGAATTCCTGGCGCTTAACCTCCTATCTCCCTTGGCGTGGTACTATACACAAGGGCAAATCTGCGTTCACCCTGCATTATTATTACAAGTTTTGAAACTATGGGAGGGAAGGAATGGAGTTCTGTCTTGTAACATAAGTTCTCACCATTCGCTTATAGCTGATGTAGAAACCGCGATATTTAGCTTCATGTTGCTATGTCCTTGATCAGTGGATAATTTTTTCTTCAGCGAAATTCGTTACCGTGTTCACTGCCATCTACACAAGAACTTAATAAAACCTAAGATTCCAACAAGACTGTCCATTTAATCAAATATAGGGTCATTCTACTTACAGGAATCACATACGTGTAAATTCTCAGTTTAGGTCGCCCTCTTTTCGCAAATTACTAACAGCTCGTAGTCAACGTAATTATAAATTATGTATTATGTAGTTTTTTCGTCGGAATGTAACCTAGCGAAATTACTGCTGTGCCGATCCGGGTAGCTACACGGTCTAACGTGTAGATCTGCAGCCGCTTGACGGATGGGATTGGGGGTTCGAATCCCGCCGGGGTCATGGATGTCTGGCTCTTGTAAATGAGATCTCTTCGACATGCTGATCTCTTGTCCAGAGGAGTTTTACCGATTGTGTGTGTGTGTGTTTGCGTGCGTCATTGAGTGCGATCAAGTACAAAATTAGCTTGTGCACCGACAATGAATAAGTAGAAGACGTCAGACTAAACAAGAGAGAAAGAAAGAAAGACAAAGAAAGAAAGAAATTCCAGTTTATAGAAAACTGTTTTCAATAACCATATCTTTCTATTCAGTTTACAGGAAGTTACGTTGAAACTGGTACATCTTATCATCTACTGCACTTTCATTAAAGCTTTAACCAAGCTTTGTGTTTCTAATCCTAAGCTTTCCTAGTTGGAATCCGAAGCGTTGAGTAGGTTTGAAATGTAGCTGTGTAATGTTATGTCACCTGCAAACATCAGACCAACTTCAAATTATTAATTATTAATATTAGTAATTGAAATTCAAAATACATTATTAATTCTAGCAATTATCCTATAGGCCTATTTTAATATATGTATTGTTAATTAAATAATTTCATGTACGTTCTAATTCGTTCATGTTTATTTAATAAATGCTGTGTAAAGTCTGTAGTAAACAGCAATCGTATACGTATTGTGGATCTAATTAAAATGAACACATTAGTTCAGAATCGCTAAGGAAATTTTCCACGTGTATCTTTAAAACACTGTTGCTTTCATTATTTAAAGTACTTTTAAATACATTACTTAACACTGGCAATAAAACAACATTTTAGCAACTTCATAACACTGCATTCTCAGTAAAGGAGGACTATTCCTCCGGAAATGTAGGGTGCAGGCGGATATGTTGTATACGAATGATCGGGACGACTAACAAATTTTGGACCAAAGTCTTAGAGGGTGGTATTTGAGGTTAGTCAAATAATATCTTAGAAAAATATTTAGAAATCAATAAATAGAAAAGTATCTGAATGTATATAGACGTCAACGGGAGCGCAGAATGTCAGATAGGAGGAACTGTTCTGTTTGAAGAGTGTGCAAATTATCGGCGTGTGGCGGAAGGTTTAATGCGTAAGAATGTCGGATCAGAAGGGAAAAGGATTATGTTAGGGATATGATGACGTTTAATAAAACGTTGATATGACTGTTCTGAAATTGCGTGCCCCAGCGTAAGCCGGAATTGACTATACAAAGAATCCGTATAGCAAGAACCAACAGGGTGCACTATTTTCTATTAATTTATTTCAATAGTAAGCCTCTACAGGTTTCGAGCAGGCTTGCTGCTCAACATCAGGAGGATCAACTCTGTATAAACAGCAAATGATACAGTCATGCCTTAGGTTGACTGTACCAATTGCTGTTTATACAGAGTCGATCCTCCTGATGATGAGCAATAAGCCTGTTCGAAACCTGTAGAGGTTTACTATTGACATAAATTAATAAAAAAAATAGTGCCGTACAGATACCCAAATTAAATTTTATAAAGTTGTAGCTAGACCATCACTACTCTATGGCAGCGAAACATGGGTAACCACGAAGAGAGACATGACTCGCCTAGAAGCTGCAGAGAAGCGCTTTCTAAGAAGTGTTACGGGATACACAAGACTGGATAAAATAAGAAGCGAAGTCATAAGGAAAAACTAGAGATCTCTGGAATACAAGACGTGAGATTCAATCACAAACAAACCTGGATCAACCACATTGAAAGAATTGACAACGCCAGACTCCCGAAACACGCCCTCAGCTACAAACATCGAGGAAGAAGAGACCGTGGACGCCCCAGGAAACGATGGCAATGCGTCGATGCCGGAACAGGTCAAACGACCTAATCCTTGGAGGAAGATGATGATGATGATGAGAAAATAGTGCATCTTGTTTGTTCATATTATACGGATATATCACGATGCACAGTCAACAAAATATTAAATATACAAAAAAAAGTTGCTGAATATACACACATTAAAATCACACAAAAGAAAGGTCGGTTTTAAAAGCTCTATCCATGTAATCATCACAGTTAAAAATAGGAACAGAACACATAAGTGTTAAACTATAAAATAAAAATAGTGATTGTTAAATTACTGCAAAATAAACAGTAACCTTTTAAATCTCCAGAGAAAAGACAAAACTAGGAATAAATATTTAATATTGTAAAGGATACATAAAATTAGGTTAAATGCACTAATACTCTTTTTATTTAATATGATTACTTCTATAAACACTACATGGACAAATTTTAAAATCTTTCTGTGCAAACGTATGGAGTGCAAATGAATTTCAAACCGACCACAAAAATCGGTTCACTTAGAAGCAGTAATGTTAGTGGGTTTATGAAGAGTAAAATTTACCGTTCCAAAATCTTCCTTATGAATAAAATATTCCAAAGTCATAAAGTACTTAAATATTGTTGGATTCTTTCTCCGGACGGAAGGCGCTCATGCACGTTGGACGAACTGGAGTAGATAGTAGGATTGAAATAAAGTGAAATGCCAACTTAATGCAACTAGATAATTTTATTGGTGTATTCTTAGCTCGACATGTTTCGGGTACATACGCCCATCATCAGGAGCATTAGATGTTGAGTTGCAGCATATGGTTTTCTGCACCGAGTTTTTGGATGGGTGGTGGTCT
>Ga0123354_10014275_pt1:10000-12366 | contig 12366 bp, 4 predicted proteins | sample TergutLab28metaG_2_FD_97872 | JGI IMG/M metagenome (GOLD analysis project Ga0123354, IMG submission 97872) | Labiotermes labralis P4 segment gut microbial communities from Petit-Saut dam, French Guiana - Lab288 P4 | ecosystem: Host-associated > Arthropoda: Insects > Digestive system... | reverse complement strand
CTTATTTTCTGTTGTTATTCTGCATTTAGTTTGTCGAAAGGGATGTCGTTGATGAATTGTGCAAAGTCTCTATAGTGCCTCCTTATTAGGTCCTTCTTATTGGTTGGCCAGCTGCCGTTCTGTTGGGCGGTCGTCTTCAGCCTTTCCCTCTCTTTTGTTAACGTTTCGCATTCGAAGATTAGGTGATCTGTTGTCTGTTCTGCTGTTCCGCAGGGGAATGTTGGTTCCTCTTTGATTTTAAATCGGCGTAGGTATGCTCTTGTTTTTCCATGTCCCGTTACTATAGCCGTGAAGTTTTGTGTGAGGTTTAATTTCATTTTTAGCCCTTCTTCCACGTTTGGGAAATATTTTTTCCTTATGCTTCCTTTGGTGCATTGTGTCCAATTTGGAGTGTGTATGTGTGTATGTATGTATATATATGTATGTGTGTATGTATGTATGTATGTATGTGTGTATGTATGTATATATGCATGTGTGTATGTATGTATTTTTTTAAATAATGTTTTATTTAGGCATGCTCCATTACAAGAAAGTAATACTACATGCTTCATTGTACATTTTGGTAACTTTTTCATCATAGGGAATGCAGTGACCTGGACAATCAGTGGATTCCCTTTACATTTACATTTACAATACTTTGAACACCTAAAGACCTGAGGTGTACAATTTGTAGAGTCATTGTAGTAGTTCAAGTAGATCAAGTGGTATATAGAATCTAAGTCCCTTACAGTATATCAAAATTTGTCGACTTTATAAACAGTAAGAATGGTTTTAGATACTTTGATATTAACTCGTGCTTATGTGCCGGCCAGTATGTATGTATGTATGTATGTATGTATATATGTATGTATGTGTGTATGTATGTATGTATGTATGTGTGTATGTATGTATGTGTTTGTATGTATGTGTATGTGTGTATGTATGTATTATTTTTTTATGTATGTGTGTGTGCATGTATGTGTTACGTATGTATGTGTGTATGTATATATGTATGTTTGTATGTATATATGTATGTGTTACGTATGTATGTGTGTATGTATGCATGTATGTGTGTATGTATGTATATGTGTGTGATTGTATGCATGTATGTGTGTATGTATGTATGTATGTATATATGTTTGTATGTATGTGTGTGTATGTATGTGCGTATGTATGCATGTATGTGTGTGTATGTATGTATGTATTATGTGTGTGTATGTATGTATATGTATGTATTATGTGTGTGTATGTATGCATATGTATGTATGAATGTGTGTATGTATGTATGAGTGTCCACAAAGTAGGCGTAATTCATATTTCATTTCAAGGCTCTTTGAACAAGACGTGCGATTATATGAAAGTTACCTCGCAAAGGTTCAAATCCAGTCCCATCGCCATCCAGTTTCCTCGACTGTATCTCGCAGATTATGCGAGCCTGCTGTCCGCTCGCCGCTTTTAACCCACCTGTCAAGTAACACTGCGTTTTGCAAACACTCCGCTACTTCCCACAAAGCACCTACTTGTCTTGACTACTCCCCAAAATAAAGATCCAGGTGACCGTGGTGGATTTTCCATTGCTCCTCTGCATGCTGTCCATCTGACACTGTTGCACGGTGCCTCGTCTCGTGTCAGCAGAACGGACGAAACTCAGGCTGCAAAGAGACGACTAATCTAACACACTGGTGTGTGTGTCCACTTGGATATCATTGTGCAGATCGGGTGTCGTCAGAGAGACGACAGGATACTTTGGTGCTTGAAATGTAGTTATGTATTTAGTAGTGTACAATGAAGCCCGCCACATTTGCCGCGTGATACAGGGTGCTTACGATCTTGTAACGCCTCGACACTGAGGTCGTGTGTTCGAATTTTGCTCGGGGCATGGATATCACATCCGTCGTTGTGTATGTTGTGGTGGCATGTGTAGGCGGAGTACGCGAGGGTTCTTGCGGTGCAGGGAACTGCCTCCCACCCCCCGTCTGATATCTGAAACATTCACTGATTGAAAATGAATTTTGAATCGTTCACATACGAAGGCTGAGTCCCTGTCAGCTGAACAAGTAGGCCATTATATATGTATTCAGTGTTGCACAAGTTCTCCAAATATCTAGGAGACACCTCAAAATTCTAGACACCAGAAGCGTGACATGAAGCAAGTTAAAAAAAAGTTGCCACTGTACATAATTTAGTCCCACGGCCGACCTTGACCTCGGAATTTGTACAACCATCCTTTGTTATATACGTTCATACGTACACCACACACATGTAACGTAATTTAACCTACAAATTACAAACGCGTGAGTTGGGCTTCGAGGACCAAAAATTATGTTTCTGTCTTTTACATTTAAATTATGTTCTTGTACTGGTGTAGTCAGTGACTAACTTGGGAG
>Ga0123354_10014275_pt1:0-5000 | contig 12366 bp, 4 predicted proteins | sample TergutLab28metaG_2_FD_97872 | JGI IMG/M metagenome (GOLD analysis project Ga0123354, IMG submission 97872) | Labiotermes labralis P4 segment gut microbial communities from Petit-Saut dam, French Guiana - Lab288 P4 | ecosystem: Host-associated > Arthropoda: Insects > Digestive system > Gut... | reverse complement strand
CATAACAAGAAATAACGCCTTCGGAAAATGCGCAAGGGCTTACTGCAAATCTAAGTACAACTTTCGACGCTTGCTATTTTACTAAAAGTGAAACTTGTTTATATATATTGTCGTGGAGTGGGGTAGCACTGCGATGTTCCTTGACCCGCGTCACGTGTCGCCACTCTAGTCTCATTATCGGAAAGGAAGCCCTCCTCTTGCTCACGTGGTCGGGAAGCCGATGTCGAGCTTCTTTCAAAATGCTGCAGGTGGAGAACGACCCCCGCCCCTTCCCCTTGTTTACTACATCATCAAAAAAATTGACACCTTAAAGCTGTAAGTAGACTGTGTTGTCAGTGCACAATGAAGAAACTGTGTCTTTTAGCAGATAGGATAGCACGTTTATTTTATTAAGAGTTATAATTAGGATAGACGGCCTAGTAAGTTGTATTTTGCTGGGCAAACTCATAGCGGTGTCATTCCTTTCCTCTTTCGTGGTTTATCTACTCTTACGTCTAAGAGCTGCTTGCCTATGTCTTCCTCTTTCTTGTGTATTTTATTGAGTTTTCTTCCCCTCTCTCTGCTTTAATATTACTCTGTTACAGATATTTTCGTGCTTGGTGATTTGGTCCTGAAGAACAGGACGTAGGGATGACAGCGGAAGTGTAAGAGTTATAAGTCAGTGCCTGCTTGCTGCAAGACCTCGAAAGCTGAATATGTATGTGGTGTAAGACAGACATGACCTATCCTAGTCGTGACTTAAGTCGTGTGTTAGATTTGATTTACAAATAATACTGGTCTATCTCAACCAGTTTCCGTAGGCAGTGTTGAGGGAGTTACGTGGTGTCGACCACATAGCATGTTACCTCCGCTGCCTTCCCAGTAACCTCGGAACGAATGATTGGGTTGTCATGAACTGATTATGAACGTAATTCCGTTAAAAGAAACAAGTCTATCTCATGGGTTATTGAAATGTGCACGCTGTTACGTCTGATACTCGTCCCGTAGCTAATATATATTTGATGCTTTTCCAGCTCACAATGATATTCTGTATTCCCACTGCTTTTTTATATTGCTTTTGGGCCTGCCATGAAGAAGTATAGGGAATGAGGACTGGATGGAACTGGATGACCTAAATAATGCGGTTTCCTATAGTTATGACACTAATTTGGTGGGGAGAATGCAAATAGGATAAAGAATGAAATAGGATTTCTCCTAGAGTCCATTAAAGAAATTAGTCTAAAAATAAATGTAGGTAGAATTAAGCGGGAGAATATTGAGCGTAACACGGGGTCATGATTGTATGTATGTAATAAATAATTGGACAGATTAAAAAATTTGAGAATTGGGGACAAAAATAACGGATGGAAATTAATTGCATAATAAATCAAAGAGCAGAGCGAGTTCTGGAATAGACTTTTTGTTGCAATTCGTTTCAGAAACTATTATCTTCCGCTGTATTGTAAGTGCACTATTGGTCCAGACGTGGTAAACAATTTTGTCACGCACTGTTTGTGAACAGGGGTACACAAAGTTTCCAGCAATGTAGGAGCAACCTCAAAATTCTACCGTGACATGAAGCAACTTCCATACTGTGGACCCACAAATAGTGGGCCCTGCAGTACAAAATGTAGTCTCCATAGTTATTTTTGCGCCTCTGTTTATGAGTACGAGTTAGGGGCTCTTGCTGTCAAGGAAGCACATGCATTACAGGTGTCTGTCAAGAAAGTGGCAACGAAAATATATGGATTCACGAAAATGAAGCGAGTGGAATCCACCAGGACAACAGACAGTTATCTAAGAAGAACATTAAGTACCAATTGTTGTATACATACGGTTGTACCTCCTGATGATGAGCCTAGATATGACTGAAACATGTAGGGGTTGACGAAATATACTGAGAATAAGTTGTACATCAAGTTGGTTTTTCTTTTCACGATTATATCGAGCTTCACGGTCAACATAACATAAAACGTTATTGTGTCCGTATGGAATGTAATAATATCACGTTCGGAAAGTATGTTACAATCAGAAAAACTACGCTATACCGGAGTCGGTAACGCGTGGATTTTTTTTATTTTGTCCACCAAACATGGCATTATGGTTTCTAAATATACGGTTGCACAAGATTCATCACTTTGTAGAAAGCTATCAAGTTCAGAACTTCCATCGTTGCGCGCTGAAAACCTGCATTTTAGAAGATAATCTGTATAACTGACGCAATAAGTGAAATGACTGTAAGAAAATAAGAAATTCACAGTATTTAAAAGTCTTATTCTTTTTTGAGGACTTGAGCGCACCATGTCAATTTGCAAGGCCGTTAGCAGGAACAAAAAGGCCGACTGGTTCCAAAGTTCTTGTGCTGCTGAAACGTCTTTAGTGTAAATGGTGGGATGCCATCGCGATAGCTGCCTCTGCCGAACACACGACCACTGGCGGCATACAAACACCTGGCGTTATTGAAGCCGTCTACCCTAATATTCCGGCGTATCGTAGGGAAGCTGGCAGTGAGGATGGGAGGTGAGTGGACAGGATTCAGGATCATTTGGAAAGTCGAATTTTGTATTAGTGAGGCTCCGGGTTTGTTACCATGTTTGTCACTTTGCCCGTATTGTCAGCGTTTTGGCCGCGTGAAATCCTGGCTGGTGTGACACACCAGCGCTACCGAATGAGTGGTCCTAAAATTCTGTAGCAGAAGAAGAAAAAGAGGAAGAAGAAGAAGAGGAGGAAGACGAAGAGGAAGAAGAGGAAGAGGAGGAGGAAGAAGAAGAAGAGAGAGAGGAAGAAGAGGAAGAAGAAGATGAAGTAGAAGAGATGTATGTTTTATCGTGTGGTGTAGGACACTAGCAACATGGCTATGACCAAAACGTACGAGGGGTTGCTTTATGGACATAACAGATGAACCATTTCAGTCCGAAATACAAAATTATGTTTAGAAGTAGATTATAACTATGTGCACGTGACGTGAATATCTGCACTGTTTTCCATCTCCTTGCACTCAGTAACTGGAACAAGTGTAGCTCAGTGAGCACCGTCACTGTGTTACAGGCTGGACGGTAAGCAGGGACAAGGTTATTGCTCATCATCGTCGTGCGGTTGACAACGTGTGTTGACAGCCGGGTAAATACGGCTCGTTTACTTATCGCACATCAGAATATTTTCATGTGAGTAATTATTAAGACTTTTGGACCATTCCGTGCGTGGCGAAACATGCACGTCATTAGATGCTGAGAAACTCTGCAGTGAGACCAAGACCGAACGAGATGGGAAATGTCCTTAGAGCGCAGTATGGCGCGTTCGCTGTTACTGCCCGTGTCATTCATATTGAACCTTCCGTCGATTAATACTGTTCACTGCAGTCTAAACACAATAACTAATTTCTTTTGCTTTTCGCGTTGGATGATATGTTTGGGCTGCCAATTGTTCCTGTGGCTTCGTTGGCTATGGTTATTTCTTGAACTGCTCTCGTCAAGGTCGACATATTATATCTTTTACTTGTGCCTTATATGGGAGATTCCATGTTTCCTGTACATGCTCCATAAATGGGAGATTCCATGCTTCCTGTACATGCTCCATAAATGGGAAAGTCCATATTTCCTGTACATGCTCCATGAATGGGAAATTCCATGTTTCCTGTACATGCTCCATAAATGGGATATTCCATGTTTCTTATACATGCTCCATAAATGGGAGATTCCATGTTTCCTGTACATGGTACATAAATGGGAGATTGCATGTTTCCTGTACATGCTCCATAAATGGGACATTCCATGTTTCCTGTACATGCTCCATAAATGGGAGACTCCATGTTTCCGGTACATGCTCCATTAATGGGACATTTCATGTTTCCTTTACATGCTCCATAAACGGGACATTCCATGCTTCCTTTACATGCTCCATAAATGGGACATTGAATGTTTCCTGTACATGCTTCATAATTGGGAGACTCCATGTTATCTTACATGCTCCATGAATGGGAAATTCCATGTTTCTTGTACATGCTCTATGAATGGGACATTCCATATTTCCTGTACATGCTCCATAATTGGGAGATTCCATGTTTCCTGTACATGCCTCATAAATGGGACATTCCATGTTTCCTGTGCATGCTCCATAAATGGGAAATACCATGTTTCCTGTACATGCTCTATGAATGGGACATCCCATGTTACCTGTACATGCTCCATAATTTCGAGATTCAATGTTTCTTGTACATGCTCCATAAATGGGAGATTCCATGTTTCCTGTACATGCTCCATAAATGGGAAATTCCATTTTTCCTGTACATGCTCCATAAATGGGACATTCCATGTTTCCTGTACATGCTCAATAAATGGGAGATTCCATGTTTCCTGTACATGCTCCATAAATGGAAGATTCCATGTCTCCTGTACATGCTCCATAAATGGGAAATTCCATGTTTCCTGTACATGCTCCATGAATGGGAAATTCCATGTTTCCTGTACATGCTCCATAAATGGGATATTCCATGTTTCCTATACATGCTCCATAAATGGGACATTCCATGTTTCCTGTACATGGTCCATAAATCGGAGATTCTATGTTTCCTGTACATGCTCCGTAAATGGGACATACCATGTTTCTTGTACATGCTACATAAATGGGAAATTCCATGTGTCCTGTACATGCTCCATAAATGGCAGATTCCTAGTTTCCGGTACATGCTCCATAAATGGCAGATTCCTAGTTTCCTGTACATGCTCCATAAATGGGTCATTTCATGTTTCCTTTACATGCTCCATAAATGGGACTTTCCATGTTTCCTTTACATGCTCCATAAATGGGACATTCAGTGTTTCCTGTACATGCTCCATAAATGGGAAATTCCATGTTTCCTGTACATGCTCTATGAATGGGACATTCCATATTTCCTGTACATGCTCCATAATTGGGAGGTTCCATGTTTCCTGTACATGCCTCATAAATGGGACATTCCATGTTTCCTGTACATGCTCCATAAATGGGACATTCCATGTTTCCTGTACATGCTCTATGAATGG
>Ga0123354_10014274_pt1 | contig 12366 bp, 12 predicted proteins | sample TergutLab28metaG_2_FD_97872 | JGI IMG/M metagenome (GOLD analysis project Ga0123354, IMG submission 97872) | Labiotermes labralis P4 segment gut microbial communities from Petit-Saut dam, French Guiana - Lab288 P4 | ecosystem: Host-associated > Arthropoda: Insects > Digestive system > Gut ... | reverse complement strand
GTATGACACATACCATTGCTGTGTGTACAGTGAAAAACTCCTGATGATGGACAGAGGAACTCTCCGAAACATTTAGAGTTTTATTCCAAAAATAAATTTGAGAAATTAGCGCATCTAGTTGGTCTTATTATAAGAATTTATCACGATGTACGGTCACCTGAACGTCATACTTGTGGCCAGTAAGGGAAAAGGTGTCAAGTCTGGGATGAAACTTGATATAATCTGGTATCCTGTTGGGTCTTATTTTGACTCTGTGTGTGCTCACATGCAGCTGGTGAGATCAATTAAGGGTCCCACTTGATAGTACTAGTATAATAGACAGGGCGTCACAGGAAGTGAGGAGATTGATAGAATGTTTGGAGAGTTCGATTACACGCAGTTTATCGACAGTGTCTTACATAGCGACGTCAGTGACCGTGACGTCTGTTTACTGCTGATTTAAATATGATAGCATTAAAAAATACAGTAACTTATTGCTTCGGAAATCAATTATGTAGACACATAATCCCAGTGTCAATTAATTTCAACGTTTCCATACTACAGCAGTCACTCCAGTTCCTCGTCTGTATTTTAAGTTTTTCGAACCGTGCATTGCGATACGCATATGTAATAAGAACCAATAAAAGCACACTTTTTACATCAATTATATAAGTTAATTATGTTGTCTTAGACATGTTTCGAACAACCAAGTTTTCATCCTCAGGAAGACTTGTACATGCAGTTGTATGGCATTTGTTTTCATGTATCCGTTTGTAAGGGCGTATTTCATATCAAATACATCCTGACATCGACCAGGCTGCTTATATGGATGCATGAACGAAATACTATAAGCATATGCCGCCATAACACTGACAACGTCTGTACCGATGTGCACTGTTGAACACGACCTGTAATTTTAGTTAAGCACTTGTTTTAGCTCCCTGATGATGGCTCCTACGTGAACCGAAAAATGTTGGAATGGCATTTATAAGTTTAATTGGTTTTTAACAATTCAACGATTTTATATAATTGAATGCATTAGTTGGATAATTAAGCATTTGATATATATTTTCTAATTTATATACCTATATTACTATACATTATTTCACCCTGTTTCTTCAAAGTCCACCTCTTTAGTATCGCCCCCTACCTACGTCTACTTTTCCCAAGCTCTTCCTTTCCTTCATCCTTCACGCTTTTCTCCGCAGTGCGTGTCATATTTCTGTACCCCATCTTGTCCACCTAATTTGACCACACTCATAATATCTGGCGAGTAGTACAAATTGTGAAGCCCTTCGTTATGCCATTTCCTCCCACCTCATGTTTCTTCCACCATCTTAAGGTCAAATATTCTCCTCAGCACCCCATTCTCGAGCGCCCTTACAAAACAACAAGCAAAATCATAATTCTATATATCTAATTTGTACTTTCTTTTTAATGCCAGAAAAAGGGAAATTAAATATTCTGAATCGAATGGTGGCAAGAATTCCTCGAATTAAAGCGGGTTTTACCTTATTCGTGAATGCAATTCTTTTGTGTTGTTTTCCTCGCAAGTATTTCAAATTTGCCACAGTTTCAAAGGATTCAGTCTGTTAGCCACATCTTTAATGAGATTTTTTATCCTTTCTCTTATTAAAACAAGCATAGGCCCGTACTTTACTTAAGCGATGACGTTAGCAGACTGCTGTTCGTTTATTATTTTTATTGGTGTGGACGAATTAAGTTAAGCCCTAAGTCTAGGGCGAGACACAGCCAGCTCTAAACCATAGGAGAGCTGAGGAATACAAGAAACACTTCAGATCGTTACCTGAAAGTAAAAGACGGGTTGGGAGGCATACAGCGTGTAAACCTTGAAGAAGCAATCCGAACTGGATTCATGTGTCACAGGATTGTGTCCAGTTGGGGCTGCTGTGAACACGGAAATGCAACAGGAATTTTTTGGGCAGCCGAGTCACTATTAATTTATCAACCAAACCTCAGCTTCTTAAGAGATTCGTGCGTGCGTGTGTAGTTCATTTACCGTTGACGGTTTCTTACTTTCACTAAGATTACCCTACTGCTGAGTTGCCTTAACTAAACGTTTCACTAAGAATATCATACTGCTAAGTTCCCTTAACTAAACGTTTAACTAAGAGTACCCTACTGCTGAGTTCTCTTAACTAAATATTTCACTAAGTGTAGACTACTGCTGAGTTCTCTTACCTAAATATTTCACTAAGTGTAGACTACTGCTGAGTTCTCTTAACTAAACTTTTCACTAAGAGTAGCCTACAGCTGAGTTGCCTTAACTAAACGTTTCACTAAGACTAGCCTACTGCTGAGTTCTCTTAACTAAATGTTTTACTAAGAATACCCTACTGCTGAGTTCTCTTAACTAAATATTTCACTAAGAGTAGCCTACTGCTGAGTTCTCTTAACTAAATGTTTCACTAAGAGTACCCTACCGCTGAGTTTTCTTAACTAAATATTTCACTAAGAGTAGACTACTGCTGAGTTCTGTTAACTAAACGTTTCACTAAGACTAGCCTACTGCTGAGTTCTCTTAACTAAATCTTTCACTAAGAGAAACCTACTGCTGAGTTCTCTTAACTTAACCTTTCACTAAGAGAAGCCTACTGCTGAGTTCTCTTAACTTAGCCTTTCACTAAGAGAAACCCACTGCTGAGTTCTCTTAACTTAACCTTTCACTAAGAGAAGCCTACTGCTGAGTTCTCTTAACTATACTTTTCACTAAGAGTAGCCTACTGCTGAGTTCTCTTAACTTAAACTTTCACTAAGGAAGCCTACTGCTGAGTTCTCTTAACTATACGTTTCACTAAGTCTAGCCTACTGCTGAGTTCTCTTAACTAAACTTTTCACTAAGAGTAGCCTACTGCTGAGTTCTCTTAACTTAACCTTTCACTAAGAGAAGCCTACTGCTGAGTTCTCTTAACTATACGTTTCACTAAGAGTAGCCTACTGCTGAGTTCTCTTAACTAAACGTTTCACTGAGACTAGCCTACTGCTGAGTTCTCTTAACTAAACTTTTCACTAAGAATAGCCTACTGCTGAGTTCTACATTTGTCGTCCGCAGTTACGGCTCGGCCAATAACACGTAGACTCAGTGGTGTCTTCACCATTTCGAACATTGGATTCGTGGGTTTGAATCCCACTCGAGACGTGATTAATATCCACGTTCTTATTTTGTTTGTGTTGTCTTTGTAAGATCAGCGAATTATCATCATCCGCACAGTTTCCGCAAAATGCCGAAACGATTCATAGGGCCAACTCCTTCCAGATATCTGGACTATTTGTGCAAAGTAACATGCCAGAGAGCCTACTGTATAGATGCCAAAGATGAGAGTGACCCATCACCTACATTAGGCGGTATTATTCCATATCTGGTTGTCCACGGTGTTTTGAAGGTTATTTTCGTGAAATCAGTTCGAAGTGAAAGTATTTCCCTTCTAAACTCCCATCAGTTTAACATAAGGCTTATAGCATTGATTTAATCGAGTGTAAGCCGAAGCAAAAGCAATACCGGATAGGTATATTGCCCCTGCAGTGCCCCACTCTTTCCAAGTTGCTTACACCTCCAAGGTTGCTCGTTGATTTCAGAGGATAGAGTTTTACGGTAATGCCTACTTAAGACAGCCCGATTTTTCTGATCTTCCTTAAATAACAGCAGGATCCGAGGTAGCTCAGTCGTTAAACTCACATGCCAGGTGACTGAGATATAGGAGATCCAATCCCGGTAGGACAGAGCTGTTCATGTTCTCTACATTGTTCAAACTGTGGGGTTCCCAAACCTCCCACTGAATACGTGCCGGGGGCTTTGCCAATTGCATTTAAGCCAGTGTTTCTCAACCGCCGGGCCGCAGCCCGGTACCGGGCCCTGGCATCAATTATACCGGGCCGCGAGAGGTTCTCCTGGAATCTGTCATTTTATTTCTCTAAGCAGTTTTCATGAATAAATGTTGTTATAGTGGAAATATTCTGAGAAAAATATTCGTGAGTGTGTCGAAAAACCCAGACCCAGATGTTGCCCTGAAGAAGCAACAATATGCTACAAGATTTCATTAGTCCAGTGATTGATAACTAATTTAAATGTAACTTTATATTTGTCAACATGCCACACCGTATACATAAGTGTACTAATACTCTTTATGATTATGCCATAATTAATTATTAATATTTATGTTAGTTCAATGTATGAACTTAAAAAAATTTGGAAATATACTAACAAGTAAATCTGTTGGGACCGGGCCCTCGTCTTATGAAAAAGGAATTTACCGGGCCGCGGTCTCACAAGGGTTGAGAAACACTGATTTAAGCGACCGGGGCTTAAATTCTTAGCCCACCTCTCCATCAGTGCCAAGGTTAAGGGTGGCATACAAGCTCAGATTTTTTTTACACAACTCTCTAAGGGCGCTGTTAGAAATGTGTAAACAAACTGCGTAGTCCGGAACTCGGCAGTTTTCCCACCACAAGTATAAGCAAAACCCAAGGAATTTTCCTCATTTCGCTTAGATTTGGGCAAGGCCAATATGGTTGACAAGTATGACAAGTATACTGAGAAAATTATGTGTACTTTTCTAATTGCGCTGTCCAGAACTGCTTAGTTAAATACCGAGCTCAACCGACTTCAATCAGCCAGCAAATTTGAGCTGAATGCTTCGCGAGTTTTCTCCACCCACGTCCAGTTCTAGCTGTGAAGCTTTTGGACTGAACAGTTAGAACACTTCAAGCAGCTGAGCGTACAATGGGCACTCTATATGATCCGCGACTTCACGGCATGCAGACAACTTTACTTTTAACCCCATAATCGGATACTTAATTGGATACTTCTGTGCGAACTGCGGAACAAAATTACCAGAACTTAGCTGTATATAATAACTTGTTACATGCAATGCTGAAGACAAATGACTGTTTTTATCACGCCATTGCGTATTGCTGTCGAGTAGTTAAAACTTCTGGTTTCTATTCTGAAGTATCCGCCTTCGATTTTCTGTTTGGTGCCTGGTTACCTTCACTGATAGTGCAAATATTTTTCTCAAGCGTCTGCGGGCGAATTGTAAGCCATAACATTCGTATATACGTAAAACAGACCACAATCTTTCCCTACCACATACATTCCACCATTAGCCCAACTATACACACTTTAACACATGCAGTTGATAAATAAAGGTCAAGTTTCGCTCAGTAATGAAGCACAAGCCACAGTATTTCCGGTTCCAGGCTCACGACAAAAAAAACGAAAGAACGTACCTGTGCTGGAGCAGTCGAAGACGAAACCGCCTGCAGACAACGGACAATGACACTGACTGCAGAACGGCGGAGGGCGTTGCTTGGAGCAGCAATGGTTTCAGTTGTGGGGGAGGAGTTACAAACTCGGCCAACCAGAGGCACGAGGATTAATGTACGGCCCAATAGTAGGCGCTTTTCGCCTGATTGGCCGCATAATGCTCCATATTCATTGGTTGCTGCCAACAAACAACATGAGCAACAAGTCGCGTATCTCCAGTATCTTCACTCCAGCAATTTAACGGCAAGACCTCACTGCTGGCCGAATCGCCATTTATCGAACTCTTTTTTACAAAAGATTCCAACAAGCGTGCTTGTAAGTGCAAATGCAACAAACGTCACAAATACGTGCAGGCCTCTTTATCAGCGAATTGAATGTATGTTTGTGTCACTGTGTACTGACTGGACCTACGAGGCTAATGAAGATGGCGGTGGGTCTTCGGTTGGTCTTGAAGATTCATTGACACTTTTTGTTTATTCGACAATTTTTCCATACTTAATATTCACTCCATGGAGCACTCTCTTTCTTGAGAAGCTAACCGGTTTGCAGCTAGTCAAGAAATTTCCCGCAATTTAAGGAGCCCGAAGGCCCATTACCACATTCACACGTGCCCGCAACCTGTCCCTACCCTGAGCCAGCTCGATTCAGGCCCGCACTTAACACATTTTTTAAAATTAAACATTATCGTCATAAACTAATTATGATGAGTCACGGCATGGGGGGGGGGGGGGGGAGGTTGCTGGAAGTGGCTGTGACCCACTGTAAATTTTATAATCTTTTACGCTCTGATCCATCACTCTTTTCGTCTGGTTATGTTTGGTGCTTGAGAATAGATCCTAATGTCCAAGGAAACGTATCCCGCCATTTATGAAAGCGTAGCAGCCTGTCTTGAGAAGCTAACAGTTCCTCATCTCGGCACGAGATTCCCCTCGTATTGTGTAAACTCAAGGTTCATTACCGTGTTTACAACAGCCCACCATCTGTCCCTATCTTAAGCCAGATAAGTCCATTCCACTTCCACCCAACCGATTTAAGATTCAGTTTAATAAATTTGCTCACATCTACTTCTGGATCTCCCAAGTGGTCTCTTGCCCTCTGGTTTCCCCACCAAAATCCTGTATACATTTTCATTTCCCTCATGTTCCGCCCATATCTTCCACCTTAATTTCATCACCCTAATACATTTTGGGAGGAGGACAAATCATGAAGATTCTTCTTACGCAATTTTCTCCGATTTTTCCTTACGTCCTCCCTCTTGGCACACTTTCTCGAACACCCTCAGCCCATGTGCTTCCCTCAATGTGAAATACGAAGTTTCACGCCCATATAAAACATCAGGCAAAATTGCAGTTCTGAATGTTTTAATCTTTGTATTTCTGAAAGTGGTCTGAAACTGACTGGACCTGTGAATGGTGTGTGACAATGGGAACCTTAGGCTGCGCTCAGTTGTCGGTTAGCCTAACAAAAGTCATCAGAAGAACGTGTAGTCCATTTAAATAGAAATTACATTTTCCTGCGTAACTCCTAAAACGTAACCCTGCTTTCTCACTTTAAGCCGCACAAACTTCCAATATTTTAACTCTATAAAGACTAACATGACCCTGAACTGTACGTAAAGACTCAGTTCGTACCGGGCAGTAAATACACTCAGTCTCGGTTATGAAATCGATCAGTTAGCGCTCTACAGGGAAATATGAGTAATCTTTGTGTGTCCTGAGAGCCATATGGAACACAAAAATACTCTGTGTGGGAAGGACGTGTATTGTGAGGTTGGTAGTACGTGCAATAACCACTAGAGTTTAAACAGTCAGCAAATAACATAAAAAATTGAAGCCTTCTTGGACTTCCTAGATTATTTGGACCCTAAACATGGAGGCTGAAAATTATTCTGAAACGTCCATAACAGTGAATTGATTAGCCACTGCTACGTGTGCGACTTCTCTTTGATTTTGAGTAGTCACAAAAGTCATATCACAATAGCGAATCTTGAGTTGGTGTTTTTGCTTACATCCTATTTGGAATAGGCTGAATGAATGGTTTGTTCACCATCATCATCATCAGCATTATCATCGTCATCATCATTATCCTCATCATCTAGTTAACATGCATTTGGGCCACCTGTTGACCCGAACCGGTCTCACACGTCTAGAAGTCTCGTTCACGGTCTCCCCTGCTTTCTTTTGCCTGTTGGTCTGTAGGTTTTTTGGTATTCTACGTCATCTATTACGCAGCTTTCTGTTTAGCGTTCCAACCAATTTCTTCTGTATTCTTGTATTTTGTTCAAAACTGGGGTTATATTTATTTCTTTTGCAAGCTCTGTAATCGTTTTATAATCTGCCCCAATGTATCCTGCTGTTTTTCTCGTATGTTTCATCACTGCTGCTGTTATTTTTCCTTTGTCTCTTGCTGTAATGGTCCAATAGTCACTGCGATATAACAGAGCTGCAAGAGCCAGTGTAGTGCATAGTTGTATTTTTGTTTTCTTTCAAGTTTTCTTTATTGTTAATAATAGCTGTTATTTTCAAATAGTCATTCAATTTGTTATCAATGTCCACGTCTTTCTCACAAGATATCAAATTTTCTAGGTACTTAAAGAAATTTATTTGTTCCATAAATTTTGTTATCCATTATAGTGTTACTTCTAACTAGATCTCTTCCTTTAATTCCCATCAGTTTTTTTTTTGTACAGATATAATTAAACCACGTTCCGGTGTTCTCGACTGTTTATTACCACTAAAACAACCTCCAGTGCAATGGATGTTCGGATCTGTACAGACATGAAAGTTTAGAAATGCACCACACGAGACTTGAGGATCTGTCAGCCGTGCGTGTGTAGAGCACTGCCTCATGTGGCACTGTACCAACTGACCAGAGTTACTGCCATCTGGAAGGAGCTGTAGGCAGCCGGTCCCTTCCAAATGTGACTAAATTTGTACCAAACTGCACGTGTAAAATCCAAGACGACATTAGCCTCTATGTACTACATCTCTAGATAGCGCACTGAAATTGTGGTCGGTCTACTGGAGAGATCGAGACCCGACACCCCACTTACCCGCACCTACACAGAAGCAGTAAACAGCCGTCTCTTGCACAAAATACGAGTACACCACACGACTAGTCATATAGGGACATATTACGCAGAGGATCGAATACTGTGACAGATGTTTGTATACACAGACAGATACTGCCACGACATATCAAGAAAATGGGGTTTGAACAAAATTGTTTACTTCTTTTATAATAATTGTGAAACAATACGATTTAGCAACTACACATGTTATTGCAGTAATGTATTACAGACCACTTAGCAAGTTGAACTTTACTGCAAAATGCTGTATATATGAACATGATGAATGTGATCTTATCATATTTTAGCTAGATTTAAAACTTGGTGTAAGAAATCCCTGAAGATGGCACTGTAGTGCCGAAACATGTTGGAGTGATAAAAGACTATACTGTTGTGTGTCTTTCTTGTCAATTTAATTGGTTTAGTAAAAACAAAACCTAGACAATCAATATACGTATAAAGTAGCGCTGTGCTGCGTTCATGCAACCATTGTTGTAGTGGAACAGCAGAAAGTAGCTATCACATATTCTGAGAGTGTGTTTGTATTCTTAGGACCATATTGTCATGTGTGGCCTGTCTGGGCCTACAAACATTTTCCACATTTTCTCATAAACGGTACGATTTTCGAGAAAAAAAAAAAGCAAGTCATTGAACTTAAAATGTGTGTTTTGATTTAATCTGCTTTTGTCTGAAACATATCAAGAAGTACTGAGTAAGTAGTGATCAAAAATGTGTATTGGACGTCATGTAAATAACCGGTATTCTTGTCAGATTTTAATGAAACTTGAATTTTCTCGACAGATTTTAGAAAATATTCAGGTATCAGATCTCATGAAAATCCATCTGGTGGGAGCCGAATTGTTCCGTGCGTACAGACAGACAGAAATTATGAAGCTAATATTCGGTTTTCGCAAATTTGCAAACCCGCCTACAAGAGACTGAGATATGCCTTCCCTCCCGTGCATGCCTTCATGAATGGCACAGGGACATAAAAATCGCATTTTTGCTTCATTACTGTGTAGAACTTCTGAATAGAACATTTCATTTTTGATCAGACAATAGGCCTTCTCCTCTCTATTCTGGTCCAGTAACGTAGTCTACAGTTAATTTCCATCTTGCCTAAAAGTAGAATCATTTGTAAGTCTACAAACCAATACCTTCTGATTATGTGTGTTCAATCTGCCTCATGCAAGTGAATGGAGAACCTTGAAATCTCATCTTCGTCCCTCTAAGCTGTAGACCCTACAGTGTGTCGTATAGCGTTTGGTAAATTCAACTTTACTGTAACCCTAACAAAGACGGAAGAGAGCCCGACAAGAGCTTAGACCCCAGGTTAAGACAAGTTACCAGCAAAAATGTGCACGTTCTGTTTCGTTTAGTGTGACCTTCTCTGGGTCCACTGATTTTTATTCTTCTGCAGTAAGGATAAATGTAAAGTGTTCCCGTTACAGGCCCGGTGTGGCCCAGAGGGTGGGTAGAGGTATAGCTCTACTCTTCCATCACCACGGCACTAGAAGGGGGTGAGTGGTCAGCAGCACGCCCCGGCCGCACTTTACCCCCGGGAAGACACGGCACCCACTTTACAGGAGGCTGGGTGGGCCCCAGGGCCGGTCTGGACGGGCGGAAAATCTCGTCCCCACCGGGATTCGATCCCGGACCGTCCAGCCCGTATTCAGTCGCTATACCGACTGAGCTACCCGGCCCATATTCTTCTGTAGTGGTAGACAAAAACATGTAGAAACTACTGTCTTCTAGGATACGACATGGTGCTGCACTCTGCTCGTAGGTGACATAACAACGTTTCATAAGACTATACTGCCTCCATCTTCATGGTATCCATAAAAGCAGAGAATTTCTTGACCACTTCTTTCAATGTCACATTATCGCATATTTTCCTCTGCAGTATAGGCCCTGGTTAATTTTGTGGCATGAATTTTTTCGTTCCGATTTTGCTACAGCAGAATAAAAAGGATGGAACTTGAGACAAGCGTCACATTCCGATGTTCGCCACAGAGGACGGAGTGAAATCGAAGCGCATCGAGAGGGGAGGTGCGAGTCGCACTTCATACTATCAGGCGTCCTCGTATGAGAATCGATGTGTTCACGATCAATGCAATAGACGCGTGGAATTCCCCATGCATTCTGACGTTCTCCATTTACTCTAAAGCCTCAGTTCTTAATATCCGTCACAATGTCCTCGTTTGGACTTCGGAAGTTGAAAGCTGACTCCTTCATTAGCTCCGGCGCACTCGCGTCCCTCCGGCCGAAGATGAATCCCTCCACCCCCAAAACTCTAAAACGTACTACCGATCGAAGTGCTGGATCAAATATCGTTTGTGGCATTAACGAGTAACTGTTTGTTGTCCTGTGCAGCGACTATGAAGGCTATTTCTGCATCCATAAAAATCTTGCAGTATTTCGTACATTCGGTAGAAATAAAATCTCGACACCCATGACTGGAAATGGTGAAAGGATCTAATGCAAAACAGTGCAAGAAGGAGAACTCCGAAATATGCTTATCAAAAGCCAGTAAATAAATTGGTGTCATGTGGTTTAACACAACTGTTTACCAAAGACGGCCTGTCGTCTGACGAAATACATAGGATTGCAGTTCACAAAGAATCCTGGCGTTTATATGAGTGCGTATGGAGTATATGAGCGTGCTTATGGTGTTCATAGGCTAGTGGGTGTCACGCTCCTCTTGCATTTGCTTTTTGTTCTGCACTAAGCTAATTCTGTGAGGCAAATTTCCTGCTTCATTATCTGTTACTATTTTAGTTTTTTCGCAATTCGTTTGTTATCGTTTCTTTTATTTGTTTCTTTCTTTAGGCCCATATTAACGTATTGTCTGCTTCAGTATTAGGATCCTATTCCCTGTATCCCTGTTTGTTCAATTAGCCCCTTACGTAGCTCACTTGTCTTCTTGTTTAACTACACTCAGCAGCTCCTCTTTCAGGAGCTGATAGCCACTTGGTTTGGCTCGACATTCCCCGTTTTAAAAACAACCTGCAAGTTTATTAACATAACAAAACCAATACTGTCACCGATATCAGACAGTATTAATCGATGTAACAAGCTTCAGATCTCAACTTGAATATTTAATAATTAATGTGGTAAAATGTTGGCTTTTTATATTCCATACACCGTGATGATGGCTTGATGTTAAGTCGAAACATGCAGCTAATCTTCATTACTTTTAGTAGCGTTTGACCGACAAGTATTGGTTTTATCGAATCACATCAGAGTTTTACTGACACACATCAGCCTGCCATTGGATCTTATCTTCTGCCGCCATAGGCACTTTAACGGCCTATTTTCATAAAAAATTTCAACATTGTCCCCCCATTTACACTACGTCTCGGCAGTTATCTTACTTTCTTACGCATCCTTTTCATCTCCTCGCCCTTCCTTGTACTACTGCCTGTTCCTTTGTTGCATGGCTGAGTGGGAACGCGTCCAGCTGCCAACCGCGGCCTTGTCGCGTTAATGGCTCGGAATGGGGTTGTCATGTCACAATTTGTTTATTGAGAAGTGATCCACATCGATTGGTGACGTCAACACTTACCTGCAGCGTCTTCAAGTTTCTGATAAAGGATCTGGAGACCAACTGTCTGCAGAGGTGTTGTGACGTGATGTTAACTTCAGTTCTGAGAGGCTACAGAAGGCATTATGGAAATAGCTCAGAGAGTTTGGTTTTACGGGGCAAACTGGTGTGTGTGTGTGTGTGTATGGACGATCCGTCAGTCGCACAAGCTGCTGTGCCATCTCTGTTCAGCCAAACACTTATGTACTGTGTGAGAAACGGTTATATTCTGAGCCTCTCAACTAAAAAAACTAAACTCCGTGGCCTTAGTCCGCACGCGAACTATACCGACAGAGCGGCCGCCGCCGGTCGGCGAAGTTAGTGCCAACATTTGCGGATAGAAGGGTGTCACGTGGTCAGCGCAACGGGTCCCCACAGCCGTTAATCTCTGTTTTCTAGACCTGGAGCCGCTACTTTTTTCATTCAATTAGCTCCTCAATTGACCTCACGAGG
>Ga0123354_10014273_pt1:7500-12366 | contig 12366 bp, 55 predicted proteins | sample TergutLab28metaG_2_FD_97872 | JGI IMG/M metagenome (GOLD analysis project Ga0123354, IMG submission 97872) | Labiotermes labralis P4 segment gut microbial communities from Petit-Saut dam, French Guiana - Lab288 P4 | ecosystem: Host-associated > Arthropoda: Insects > Digestive system... | reverse complement strand
TTGGTGGTAGTATTAGTAGTAGCAGTAGTAGTTGTAGTAGTAATGATTGTGGTGGTGGTAATGGTGGTGGTTGTATTAGTAGTAGCAGTACTAGTAGTAAAAGTGGTTATGGTGGTGGTAATTGTAGTAGTAGTAGTGGTGTAGGGGGTGTTGGAGTGGTGGTAGTATTATTATTAGCATTAGTACTATTCGTAGTATTAATGGTGGTGTTGGTGGTGGTGGTGGTAATATTAGTAGTAGCAGTAGTGGTGGTGGTGTGCCTGGTGGGGTGGTTGTGGGGGTGGATGTGTGGTGGTAGTATTACTAGTAGCAGTAGTAGAAGTAATAATAGTATTAGTAGTATTGGTGGTGGTTGTGGTGATAATAGTAGTAGTAGAAATGGTGGTGGTGTTGGTGGAATGTGTTGGTAATATTAATTGTACCTGTAGTAGTTCTTGTAATAGAAGTATTGGTGGTAATAGTAGTAGTAGTAGTGATGGTGGTGGAGGTGGTGGGGTGGTTGTATTATTTGTAGTAGCATTAGTAGTATTAATAGTAGATAAGTAGTGGTGGTGGTGGTGGCTGTAATAGTAGTAGTAGTAGTGTTGGTTGGGGTGGTGGTCTGGTGGTAGAATTAGTATTAGCAGTAGAAGTAGTTGAAGTTGTAGTGGTGGTTTTGGTGTTGTTGGTGGTCGTAATAGTAGTAGTAGTAGTGGTGGTGGGGGTGTTGGGTTGGTGGTAGTATTAGTAGTAGTAGTTGTAGTAGTAGTAGGATTAATAGTATTAGTATTAGTGGTGGTGGTGTTGGTTATAGTAGTAATAGTAGTGGAGGTGGTTTCGGTGGGGTTGTGGTAATATTAGTTGTAGCATCACCAGTAGTAGTAGTAGTAGTATTAGTAGTAGTAGTCGTGGTAGTGGTGGTAATAGTAAATGTAGTAGTGGTGTTGGGTTTCCTGTTTTGGTGGTAGTATTAGTAGTAGCAGTAGTAGTTGTAGTAGTAATGATTGTGGTGGTGGTAATGGTGGTGGTTGTATTAGTAGTAGTATTAGTAGTGATGATGGTGAGGGTTGTGGTAATATTAGTATTAGCAGTATTAGTAGTAAAATTGGTGGTGGTTGTGGTAATTGTAGTAGTAGTAGTGGTATAGGAGGTGGTGGAGGAGTGGTAGTATTATTATTAGCAGTAGTACTATTCGTAGTATTAATAGTGGTGTTGGTGGTGGTGGTGGTAATATTAGTAGTAGCAGTAGTGCTGGTTGTGTGCGTGGTGAGGTGGTTTTGGGGGTGATTGTGTGGTGGTAGTATTAGTAGTAGCAGTAGTAGAAGTAATAGTAGTAGTAGTAGTATTGGTGGTGGATGTGGTGATAATAGTAGTAGTACAAGTGGTGGTGGTGTTGGTGAAATGTGTTGGTAATATTAGTTTAGCTGATGTAGTACTAGTAATAGTAGTATTGGTGATGGTGGTGGTGATAATAGTAGTAGTGGTAGTGGTGGTAGTGGAGGTGGTGTTGTGGTTGTATTATTAGTAGTAGCATTAGTAGCAGTTATAATAAATTAGTAGTGGTGGTGGTAATAGTAGTAGTAGTAGTGTTGTTGGGGGTGGTGAGGTGGTGGTAATATTAGTATTAGAAGTAGTAGTAATAGTAGTAGCAATAGTATTAGTAGTAGTTGTAGTAATATTAGTAGTGGTTGTGGTGGTAATAATAGTAATAGTAGTTGTGGTGGCGGTGGTGGGGTGGTGGTATTATTTGTAGTAGAAGCAGTAGTAATAGTAGTAGTAGTAGTTGATGTTGTAGTAGTAGTAGTGGTGGTGGTGGTGCTGCTAATAGTAGCAGTAGTAGTAGTAGTGGTGGTGGGGTAGTGGGGTGGTGTTAAAATTAGTAGTAGCAGAAGATGTAGTAGCAGTAGTAATGATGGTTGTGGTGGTGGTGGTGGTGGTGTTGTTGATGTTTGTATTAGAGGTAGTATTTGTGTTGGTGGTGGGTGTGGCATGTTGGTGGTAGTATTGTTAGTAGTAGTAGTAGTAGTAGTAGATGTAGTAGTAGTAGTAGTAGTAGTAGTAGTTGTTGTAGTGTTAGTGGTGGTGGTAATTGTATTAGTAGTAGTTGCGGTGTGGTTGGTGGGGTGGTGAATTAGATGTAGTATTAGTAGTAGCAGTAGTAGTAGTAGTAGTAGTGGTAGTAGTGTTGGTGGTGATGGTGGTGGTGGTGGTGGTGGTGGTGGTGGTGGTGGTAATAGTAGTAGTATTAGTGGTGTTGTTGCTGGTGGGGTGGTGGTAGTATTTGTAATTTTAGTGGTGCTGGTTTTGGTGAGGTGGTGGTAGTATTAGTAGTAGTAGTAGTAGTAGTAGTAGTGGTTGTGGTGGTGGTTGTGGTTGTGGTAATAGTTGTAGTAGTAGTGGTGGTGAGGGTGGAAGGGTGATGGTAGTAATAGTAGTAGAAATAAGAGTAGTAGTAGTAATAGTTAAGGTGGTGGTGATTGCTGTGTTAATAGTAGTAGTATTAGTGTTTGTGATTGTGTGGTTGTTGGATTGTGGTAGTATTATTAGTAGCAATAGTAGTAGTAGTAGTCGTAGGAGTAGTATTAATAGTGGTTGTGGTGGTGGTAATAATAGTAGTAGTAGTGGTGTTGGGCGAGGTGGTTTGGTGTTAGTACTAATAGTAGCAGTAGTGTTGTAGTATTTGTAGAAGTGGTGGTGGTGGTAGTGATGTTAATATTAGTAGTAGTGGTAGTGGTTGTGTTGAGGGTGTTGGGGTGGTTGTAGTATTTCTAGCAGTAGTAGTAGTAGTAGTTGTATTAGTGGTAGTAGTGGTAGTGGTGTTGGTAATAGTAGTAGTAGTGGTGGTGGTGTTGTTGGGGTGGTGGTAGTGTTAGTAGTAGCAGTAGCAGTAATAATAATAGTAGTAGTAGTTGTGGTGTCGGTGGTGGGGTGGTGTAACTAATAGAAGTAGCAGTAGTAATAGTAGTAGTAGTAGTGGTGGTGTTAATAGGAGTAGTACTGGTGGTAGTGGTGGTAGTATAATAGTAGGAGTAGTAGTAGTAGTAGTAGTAGTAGTAGTAGTGGTGATGGTTGTAGTGTTGGTGTTGGTAATAGTAGTAGTAGTAGTGGAGGTGGGGTTCCTGGTAATGGTAGTAGTAGTAGTGTTGGTGGTGGGTGTGGTGATGTGGAGGTAGTAACAGTAGTAGCAGTATTAGTTGTAGTAGTAGGAGTAGTAGTAGTTGTTGTAGTAATTTTGGTGGTGGTAGTAATGGTAGTATTAGTGGTGGTGGGGTTGGTGGTTTTTCGGCTAGTATTTGTAGTAGCAGTAGTAGTAGTAGTAATATTTGTTGTAGTGGTAGTGTTGGTGGTAATAGTATTAGAAGTAGTATTGGAGGTGGTGGGGATGGTGGGGTGGTGGTAGTATTAGTAGTAGAAGCAGTAGTAGTTGTAGTAATAGTTGTGGTTGTGGTAATAGTAGTAGTTGTAGTATTAGTAGTATTGGTGGAATTTGCGGTTGTGGGGTGATGGTGGTATTGGTAATAGTTTTAGTAGTAGTAGTGACGGTGGTGGGGATATTGGGGTGGTGGATGTAGTATTAGCAGTAGTAGTATTAGTAATAGTAGTAGTAGTATTATTAGTAATAATATTAGTAGTAGTACTAGTATTGGTGGTGGGAGTGTTCTTAGTAGTAGTAATAGTGGTTGTGTGGGAGGTGGGGTGGTGGTAGTATTAGTAGTAGCAATAGTCGTAGTAATAGTAGTAGTAGTAGTAGTGGTGGTGGTAGTAGTAGAAATAGTAATAGTGGTGGTGGGGTTGGTGGGGTTGTTGTAGTAATAGTAGTAGCAGTAGTAGTATTACTAGTGTTGGTGGTGGTGGTGGTGGTGGTGGTGGTGGTGGTGGTTGTTGTTGTCATATTAGTAGTAATTTTATTACTGGTGTTGAGGTTGGTGGGGTGGAGGTAGTACTAATAGTAGCAAAAGTAGTAGTACTAATATAAGTAGATGTAGTAGTAGTAGTTGTGGTGGTAGTGCTGGTGGTAATATTAGTTGTGGTTGGGTGGTGTGGTGTTGGTGGTTTAGTAGTAGCAGTAGTAATAGTAGTAGTAGGAGTAGTAGTAGTAGTAATATTGGTGGTATTAGAAGTAATAGTATTAGTAGTAATAGAAATAGTGGTGTTGTTGGTGCTGATAATAGTATTAACAGCAGTATTAGTAGTAGTATTAGTGGTAGTAGTAGTAGTGGTGGTGGTAATAGTTTTAGTAGTAGTGGTGGTGGGGGTGGGGGTGGTGGGAGGTTGGTAGTAATAGTAGTAGCAGTAGTAGTAGTAGTAGTAATAGTGGTGGTGGTTGTGGTGGTGGTAATAGTAGTAATAGTAGTGGTGGTGGTGGGGTTGGTGGGTGGTGGTAGTATTCGTAGTGACAGTAGTGGTATTAGTAATAGTAGTAGTAGTAGTAGTAGTAGTAGTGTTGGTTGTGATGGTAATAGTAGTAGTATTAGTAGTAGTGATGATTTTGGGCATGGTAGTATTAGTAGTAGTATTAGTAGTTATATTAGTAGTAGTAGTAGTAGCAGTAGTTGTAATAGAGTAATAGTAGTAGTGGTGGTGGTGGTAATAGTAGTAATAATAGTGGTGGTGGGGTTGGTGGTAGTATTAGTAGTAGAAATATTAGTAGTAGTAGTAATGGCGATGGTTGTGTTTGTGGTGGTGGTAATTGTTGTAGTAGTAGTAGTGGTTGTGGTGCGGGTTGTAGTGTGGTAGTAGTATTAATAGTAGCAATAGTAGTCGTAGTAGTGGTGGTTTTGGTGGTGATAACAGTAGTACTAGAAGTACAGGAGTACTAGAAGTGGTGGTAGTGGTGGTGGTGAGTTTGGTACGTTGGTGCTAGTATTAGTAGCAGCATTATTAATA
>Ga0123354_10014273_pt1:0-2500 | contig 12366 bp, 55 predicted proteins | sample TergutLab28metaG_2_FD_97872 | JGI IMG/M metagenome (GOLD analysis project Ga0123354, IMG submission 97872) | Labiotermes labralis P4 segment gut microbial communities from Petit-Saut dam, French Guiana - Lab288 P4 | ecosystem: Host-associated > Arthropoda: Insects > Digestive system >... | reverse complement strand
GTAGTAGCAGTAGAAGTAGTAGTACTAGTAGTAGTAGTGTTGGTTGTGTTGGTAATATTAGTAGTGGTGGGGGTGGTAGGGTGATGGTGGTGTTGGTAATAGTAGTAGTAGAAGTAGTAGTGTTTTTGGTGGGGGTTGTGGGGTGGTGGTATTATTTGTAGTAGCAGTAGTAGTAATAGTTGTAGTATTAGTAGTAGTAGTGGTGGTGGTGGTGGTTATAGTAGTAGTAGTAGTGGTTTTGAGGGTGGTGGGGTGGTGGAGTATTGGTAGTATTAGTAGTAGCAGTAGTAGTAGTAGTATTGGTGGTTGTGGTGGTAATTGTAGTAGTAATAATGGTGGTGGGTGGTTGGTTTTAGTATTAGTAGTAGCAGTAGTAGCAGTAATATTATTTGTTGTTGTGGTGGTGGTGATGGTGGTGGTGGTGGTGTTCGTGGTTGTGGTTTTGGTAACAATAGTAGTAGTAGTATTAGTGATGGTGGTAGTCGTGGCGTGGCGGTAGTACTAATAATAGCAGTAGTATTAATAGTAGTAGTAGTAGTAGTAGTAGTAATAGTAGTAGTAGTGGTGATCGTGGTGGTAATAGTAGTTGTATTAGTGGTGATGGTTGTTGTTGGGTGGTGGTAGTATTTGTAGTAGCAGTAATAGTAGTAGTAGTAGTAGTGGTGATGGTGGTTGTAATAATAGTAGTAGTAGTGGTGTTGTTGGGGTTGTTGTGGTGGTGGTAGTATTAGTAGTAGCAGTAGTACTAATAGTAGTAGTAGTATTTTTAGTAGTGGTAGTGGTGGTGGTGGTGGTTGTGTGGTGGTGGTAGTATTAGTAGTAGTAGTAGTAGTAGTACTGGTGGTGTTGGTTGTGGTGGTAATATTAGTAGTAGTAGTGGCGGGGGTGTTGGAGTGGTGGTATTATTATTATTAGCAATAGTATTAGTAGTAGTACTAGTGTTATTGTTGGTGGTGGTGGTGGTTTTAATAGTAGTAGTAGTAGTAGTGGTGGTGGGGGTGGTGGTAGTATTAGATGTAGCAGTAGTAGTAGTAGTAGTAGTAGTAGTAGTTATAGTAGTGGTGGTAGTGGTGGTAATAATAGTAATAGGAGTAATAGTAGTAGTGGTGGTGGTGGTGTTGTTAATACTAGTAGCAGTAGTAGTAGTAGTAGTAATAGTAGTGGTGGTGGTGGTGGTAATAGTAGTAGTAGTAGTAGTGGTGGCGGGGGTTGTGGGGTGGTGTTAGTATTAGTAGTAGCAGTAGTAGTGTTCGTAGATGTATTTGTGATGGTGGTGGTGGTGGTGGTGGTTTTGTAGGTAATATTATTAGTAGTAGTAGTGGTGTTGGTGGGGGTCGTGGGGTGTTGGTAGTACTAGTAGTAGCAGTAGTAGTAGTAGTTATATGTAGTAGTGGTTGTGGTGCTGGTGTTAATAGTAGTAGTAGTAGTAGTTGTGGTGGGGTTGGTGGGGTAGTGGTAGTATTAGTAGTAGCAGTAATAGTAGTAGTATTATTAGTGGTGTTGGTGGTGGTGGTAATAGTAGTAGTAGTAGTAGTGGTGGTGTTGGGTGTGGTGGGGTGGTGGTAGTATTAGTAGTAGCAGTAGTAGTATTAGTGATAGTAGTATTAGTAGTAGTAGTATAAATAAGCTTAAATTTGGAGAGTTTGAAGCTCTCATTACTGGTGGATTCAAATTCCTCGTAAATAAGGATTTAGGAAACAGCTGTAAATCCCCCCCCCCCCCAAAAAAAAAGTGTTTGGAATGAAATCATTTCACAGTTTCAATCAGTATTTGGAGATTTGTCTTAACCTTTAGCTGACTCAGGTTGGGTATTTAAATTTTAGCACATGTTTGGTGAAGAAACATATTATAAGAACAGAAAAAGATAAGCGTATGAAATAAACAGCATGGCATGGAAAATAAAACATAGATTATGTACCATGTCTTAAAAATGTGGTAAATTCCTGTTTTTTCCAAATATATAGAAGGAATTTCTTGGAGTGTTTCTCGGTATGTATTTGTATTTGGCAACACAGATATGTAGATCGTTGCATGTCTACAGGAGGTGAAACTTTGTCTTATATTGCCTCGGTAATTTTCTTGCATCTTGTATGCTAGGACAGGAAGCAGTCATCTTTGTGTTCCCTTAAACAAAACATATTTCATCTCCAAGTCCCAAATGAAAATGTTAAATGGACACATCATCTTCATTTTCCTGAGTACTGCAAGAAGCTTCTTTAATGTACTTAAACATTGTGTAGTAGGAATTCAGGAGTCTTTGCTGTTATTGGTGCAGGAGATGGTGTGAAAGAAAAAGGCAGCAGGACTTGAGTGGATGTGTGGTCTTGTATGTCTGTGTACGTCACCCCAAAATAACTTGTTTTGTCCTCTGAAACATCAGGTGATGGATGTCTAATACAATTTTACCCCTATTAATTGACCACAATTTCATGTCCATCCCCGACACTGCAAATGCAGTGACTTCCTCACAGAATGATTTATCCTGCCCCGATAATCACTG
>Ga0123354_10014271_pt1 | contig 12367 bp, 8 predicted proteins | sample TergutLab28metaG_2_FD_97872 | JGI IMG/M metagenome (GOLD analysis project Ga0123354, IMG submission 97872) | Labiotermes labralis P4 segment gut microbial communities from Petit-Saut dam, French Guiana - Lab288 P4 | ecosystem: Host-associated > Arthropoda: Insects > Digestive system > Gut ... | reverse complement strand
TTTATCATGTCTTTGACAGGTGGGACTATATGCCAGTCACACTTCCAGTAGTTGTCCCTTCAATTGAAAGTGTACCATCTCTTATCTCAACTGGTTCCTACTCAGATCCGATATTTCCTGGGTCATTTTAGCAGAAGGTTCCTGAATGAAAGCCATTCCGTGTTGTTTGTCCAGTTGTGGTCAGACTCCCATATTTTTGGCATTTTATTTTGTGTAGGCAGCATGTGTGGTATGTATAGAAAAAATGAAAAGTGAATGTATGATTTTGGCTAATACATATTCTTGAGATTACTTGAGATATATCGATATATAGTACAATGTTGAAGCTTTGGTAACACCAACAAGTGCACAGTTTCACAATCTATGTATTTTTCTATTACTTAACTTGTACATATTTCACCATTGTCACCATCTTCAGGAAGCTTACATTAATATATCTTAAATATGTACAGCAATAAACAGTTTACAATAAATGTACTTTTGTTGTGATGTCAGTAGTGCAGATTGTGGTTAGAATTATATATAAAATATTGTTGTTAATGTGGTGATAATACTATGTTTGTTGCTATGATTAAAAGTTGTATTTAGTTTCTGTTACAGATAGATTTTGTTTACAAACATCTATTCCTGATCCAAATTGGATTCTGTCATGTGAAATATAAATGATTTTCTTAAGTTGTTTATGAAATATTAGATAGCCTTAAAATCAGTCTTAGAGGGAAGGTTGTTTCATTGTGGCCTAGAATAGGGTACAACTATGATCTCCTGTCAGCATGGAGGTGACCCTGCAAGTACCATAAGAGCAGGGAATTTCTTACCCATTAAGTAGCTGTCAGCTTTTTGACAGTTAAAAAGGCTTTTGCATTTTATTTTCAGCCACCATTAATGAAGCCCTTCGCAAGAAAGAGGAGGACATTCGGATTCTGAAAGACAAGCTCTTAAATCTTGATGCAAGCAACAAACAGCTTGAAGAACAGAGAGAGGCCTATAGAACAGAAGTGGAGCACATTAAGGGACGGGAGGAAAGTGGGTCAGAGCAAATAGCTAACCTGAAGGCTCAGAATCAGGAGCTCAGTGAAGATGTCACACTGCTTAAAAACCTAGTGTATAGGCTTAATGTTGAGCTGGACAGATACCAGCAGAAGTTGCACAAACTGGGTGCCACGGAGTTACCTCCATTGAAGGTTACACAAAGTGAAGTTCAAGAAAAGGAAGCTTCTATGTCTTGGAGGAATGTCGATAAAAATGCACTTGGTCCCTTACTTGAAGCATACCAGGAAGCAATAAAAGAGAAAAATGATTTGATTCATGATTATGAACAAGATTTAAATACATTTGTAGCCAAATGCAAGCAAATCGTAACTGAAAATGAGAAACTGTATCAAGATTTAGAGGAAGCAAATAAACAGGTGAGTACCCTATTGCATTTGTTATGCCTTGATGAGGAAAGTGCATGAAGCATAAGTAACACTGATGTCAAACTGTACAAAATAGTTTTTACTCTCCACCATGGAATTCGGTTAGTAAAGTGACTGTGGGTCAGGATAACTGGAATTGATTTCCACCAGGCAGAGGCTTTCTTTTTATCACCATAATTAGTCCAGCTTTTGGCCAAAGGTACAGAGAGGACTCTTTCTGGAGGTAAAGCAGCCAGAGTGTGAAGCTGATCACTCACTGGATGCATGAACCCCAAAAGTTGAAATTATGAGAGATCGGTAACAGGAACATGGGAGAAATGTAAGAGTAACTTCCTAATTTGTTTTTGTCAGCCTGTAAGACTTGTTATGATGTTATTCAAGAAGCATAAAATGAGCCACACTTGCATCCTTCATGGGATAAGTACAAAATTCATACAAAATTTTTGTTGTAATATCTCTTGAGAAGAGACAAATTCAGATACCTAGGCACAGAAAATTCAACTATAAGAAATCTGTTACTTTTATAAAGTCCTATGAAATCTGTATAAATCATTTATGTATCCCACATTAGAGGTTTTGAACAATCTGACCAATGTAATATGTTTTCTTTTGGGTAATTCCCCGGCGTCTTGAGTTCTAATAGCCGACGTTTCGGAACCCTCTATCAGTTCCATCTTCATAGGCAGGTGGATGAAGTACTTATCCACCTGCCTATGAAGATGGAACTGATAGAGGGTTCCGAAACGTCGGCTATTAGAACTCAGACGCCGGGGAATTACCCAAGAGAAAACTTATTACATATAGAACACGGCGAAAGCTTAAAATCAAGAATCTGACCAATTCTCATGGTATTTTGCGTGAAAATTTTACTGTTAGATTCCGTCCCAGAGTATCATACATTTTAATTTCTTACAATCAATAAAAGTAACATGGCTGGTATGCTATCCTACAAGAGAGGAGCAACATGCGCTATGTGAGTTGGAGAGCTGTAGTGGTGGATGTACGATAATGGATCTTCAATAAATGTGAAAGTTTTATAAAGGCAATCATTCCCATTTAGTGTCTAATAATAATAATGTAGCAGATGTTTGAAATTCTTTTTCAAACTGGCAGTCTGATATCCAGTAAACCACTGGGACTAGGTATGTGAAATTTGGTGTGTAGATTATTATTAAAATACAGGAATATTGTGTGTGAAGTATTGCTTTTAAGTGAGCAGTAACATTAATGGTGACAATGCAGATGTTTGAAGTTCACTGAGCAAGAACAGTAATAATAGCAACCGAAATGTGAGCAGTAGGAAAGTAGGCTGTCTGAGATCTTTCATTCATTCATTCACTGAGAATTCGAATAATCCACTTCTATTAATGCAACCATAGGACATAGAATTTGTCATCAAGCATATCATTCCAAGTAAAATAAATAGAAATTGTCATATTCATGATTTAACAATATAATAAAGCATCACAAACTTAACATATAACAATTCATAAACCCACTACAATCAGATACTCGTATAAATTTCAAACATTAGTAGAATATAATACATACAAGTTTAGAGCTAAAGTATAATATGAAAGTAGTTTTTTTCTAGTTTTGATTTCATATATAATACAGAATTTTCCATGAAGTACTTTCGATTATTGACATTATTGACAACGAACACGGTTATAGTACCGGGGTGCTGATAAGACCTTAGCCCGACCAGGAAGGAAACAAGCACGGAAGCATGTCAGGGATGTGCAAGATTTCAACAAAATCGAGATGCAAGCTGTCATCAAGTTTTTTTTCCTGCAAGGCAAGGCGCCGAAGGAAATTCACCCCATTCTGACAGAAACATTAGCTTGTTTCCTTCCTGGTCGGGCTAAGGACTTATCAGCACCCCTGTATATGTGTATTGAGCTGTAAAAGGTAATATTCCTAAAGGTTTAAAAAATTCTCTGCAGAAATCTCTGCTTCTGGCTCCCATCATAATTCTAATGATTTTCTTTTGTAATCTATAAACTTCCATGGAATGTGAGGAGTTTCCCCAGAATAACAGTCCATAAGTCATTATTAATGAAAATAAGCATAATAAATCATCTTAAGTATATCTTGTAATAAAAATGGTTTGACTACTCTAATTTTGTAGCAGGCTTGGTTCAATCTAGGTACAATTTTACCTATGTGACCCTTCCAGGATAATGTATTGTCTATCATATTTCCTAGGAACTATAAATTAGGTGTGTTAGTTATTAATTTATTATTATTATTGTTTTTGTTTTTGTTTTTTGTTGTTGTTGTTGTTGTTGTTGTTGTTGTTGTTGTTATTATTATTATTATTATTATTATTATTATTATTATTAACCAGTTCATTAAAAGAGTTATTTTTTGTCAAAAATTGTATAAAGTGGATTTCTTTTAATTTAATGAGAGAAAGTTAGTATTATACTATTCGTGAATTTTTTTTTTAAATCATATTAATATCATTCTCAAATATATTGTGATTAGGGTTATTGACAATTAGACTTGTATCATCAGCAAATAATGTTATTTTGTAACTTCCATTTGAGTTTATTTTGAGTGGTATTTTAGGCAAATCATTAATATAAATTAGAAACAACAAAGGTCCTAGGATAGATCCCTGAGGGACACCATAATTCACTTTCCCCCAACTGGAGAAAGTATTTTCATTCAAAGAATGATAACTTACACTCCTTTGATATGTGTTTCAAGATATGATTTGATTAAGCTATGTGCTCTGTCTGTAATTCCATAACGTTCCTATTTAGCTAAAAAAAAATGCCTTTTTTAATGCAATCAAATGCTTTTTCTAAATTGAAGAATATACCCCCCACAAAAATTTTTTTACTTTAAGTTTCTAATATTTCATAAATTAAGTCATAAGTCATGAATTTGACTGAAATCCAAATTGCTCAGATACTATAATGTTATTCTACCCTTAACTCTTTACTCTCTTCTGTGTAATGAATGTGATGCATTACAGATAGCTGAGAAGTGTGGTACCTGGCACACATTGCAGCAAGACACAAGCCTGATGCAGGAAGAAAATGAGTTGCTTACAAGCCAGGTTCAGCTTCAGAAAGAAAAGTTGCAGCAGATACAAGTAACATATGATGAAAGAGGTGGGTGTTTGTTTATTGTATTGTGCTAAAAATACTGAAAGTCCTTTAGACTCTACATTCCTGAAATGACATTGCACCAGCTAATATAGTTCATCACTGTGGCATTACCGCTGACTGTATACTTGGTGGCTAAAATACACAAAGGCTAGTTACCCATTAAAAAAAAAGTACATAAACAAAGAAGGCAGAATCTTAGAAAATAGACTTTTTATTCACTGGGTAGAAATCTGTCATGAATATCAAATCAGTGTACAGTATTTATAGTGTTGGTGTTTGCCGTGAATCAACATGTTTTCATGTTCTCATTCAGTTGCAGAATTAACCAGGGACAATGAAATGCTGGTGAATAAGTTTCACCAGTATCGCGGGGATCTGCTGACCTTAAGAGGCCAATATTCAGTACTCAGAGAGGAATATGATCACTTGAAGAAAGATGCAGACAACAAAGTCCCGTTTGCTGTGCATTCTGCATCTGTTGCAGAGTGTAGACGGTAAGTTGATCATTGCTAAAGCAACTTTAAAAGTAAGTTATTTCTTTTCATGAAATGGAAAATAATGTTTATTATGGTGCATGTTAGGACATTTAACTGAATATTTGTGAATGTGACTAGTCTCAGCCAGCTGATGCCAATGAACTGGAAAGATGACCACAGTACTTGTCTGTGCACAAACAGATGCAGGAATTCTTTACTGTATCATAACAGGTGTTAACCATTTAAAGACGTGCATTTGCATATGTAAAAACACAGGAAAACACCCCTAGAAATTTATTTTATATATTTAGGTAACAAGGAAGGATGCTGTGTAATCTCTGTTTCATTTTTCATAATATGTTAATTTCATAAATTTTTCTTCTTCTGTTCAAATAATATTCATATTTTCCATAAACAGTGCACTGAAATTTCAATACCTACCTAATAGGATAAGGGTTAAAACATGGATCTGTGGTTAGGAACTCAAAGTTAAGCAGCAATATCTCATTGGAAATCCCCTTCTTGCCAGTACTGCCTGAAGCATGCAAAGAGTACAGCAAAACTAAAGTGATATCATTGGTTCTTTTAATTTCTAGGATGTGCACAAAGAGTGCTGTACAAAGTCAAACTGTTGACAAATATTATTATTTATAAGCCATGAAGTGCAAGTACATTATATATAGTTGTAGCAGTGGAAATATGGCCTCTGGCAAAATCATTATGACAGTGCTGGGGCAATGATATTTTGTCTGAGCCCATTATTTACCAATTAATACAGCCTCCCTGATACTGTTTTCTGTTCTGTAAACTTAACAGAGCCTTGAAAGATAAAATATTTTATGATTAAAGGCAGTTTAACATGATCTAATGGAGAGCGACTTTTAGCAGCTGCAAAGACTAGATTTCAGAGCTACTTCAACCTCTGGCACTGACAGAGAATGGGCTTGTGTGTGATGAAGGAGCTGAGCATGAAGGGTCTCAACTTTCTGTTCCTATAAGCACAGTATCTTATTTTATACACATTGAATTGTGATATTACTGTATTTAGACCTTCCTTATCATACAGGGTTTTGGACATGCCTTGGACCTAAGTCACAAATTCATTTATAAATTTTAATTTATATTATATGTATTTTATCAGACTTAAAATGATGAAGAGGAGGAAAAATTAATAGTGACCATGGTCCGTGTCAAAATCAGATTTGTGACATTTATGATTAATTTTTTATGATGCTGTTCATACACTTGCCCATTGGCAAGAAATTTTCAGAATATTGTTCTTGTAGCAAATGACCTCTTTGCTTTTTATGAAAGCTTGGAAAATACACCATTTTACATCAGAGGTGGCTACAAGTGACATTAGTGCTTTAACCTTCAGAGCACTAGTCATATATGCTGAAATCTTCTGAAAGGGTTCTGTTGATTGACAGGTAACAAAGTGGCCATGGACATCATAAATAGGGATTGTTATATTAAACCAGTTACTAATTGTGATGAATCTTGATGTTGTGTCGCTGGAAGCCACCACCAGTATCGTACTTCTCAGTTTCTTGCAATCATTAGTAACAATACAGCAGGCATGCCATGCTGCTTGAACTACTCGACTGTGATGATGAAAGCACTACAGTTCTTTGAAATGCGGGCACTAATGATCCACTGACACAGAATAAATCCCAGAAGACTGAGATCTTCTGAAGCAGGTGTGATGTCCATGTGAACATGTATGGATTTTCTGTTGTTAAAATGGCCATAACATGAAGTTTGTCCAGCACTGTTATGGTAACACAGAAGTCAAGATTGCATGGAGCTGCCTATTTTATGCAGATTATTTGCTGTGATAGCGAATAACCAAAATATTGTCTTCAAACACAACAGTTGGAGTCAATACCACTTTAAGAAGATGGTAAATTTTACTTGTTACCATCACATCTATCACTGACCTGGGCTGCCAATAAACCACCTCTGAAATATGTAATGGGATTCTTTCCTGGAGCTAACTGTGAAACATATCTTTTAATCTTGTCTCTCTGTAATGCATCCACCTGTATGCTTTGGCCTTTTACGTCCCTTTGTATAAGCAAACACATGTAGGAAAACACCCTTATAAATAAATTTTATATACTTAGGCAACAAGGAAATTTGCTGAATTTTTAATACATAGCTGCATAATCTCTGTTTTATTTTCCATGAAACATCATTTGTTTCATAATTTTATCTCTTCCTGTTCAAATAATACATTTTTCATAAACCATGCAATAAAATTTAAATACCCGGCCCAGTATGATAAAGGTTAATGGCATATTGGTTAGGCACAGGGCACCATAACCTGTATCTACATTTTCAGTGCAAATTGTGCAAATACATCCCATTCTAAACAATAAAGGAATATAGGTGCAGGGGAGGGGTGTTCTCTATACTGAAGTCCATTCTGAAATGTTTGTATTTGCAGGTTACTTGAAGAGTTGAAGTTCAAGTATGAGGGGGACAAGAGCAGTTTGACAAGCCAAGTTCAGGAGCTGTTGTCGCAGAAGCCTCATCTGGAGGTGCAGCTTGTCAATGTTACAGCTGAAAACAAGCGACTGCAGATCCACGTTAAGACCCTTGACAAGCTCCTCAAGTATGTTTTGTATACTATGATATTTTCTTCGTAACTTATATTACTGAACATGTAAGATAATTCTTTCCTTCTGTCTGTTTCTTTGTTTCCTTATTTCTTTTATGTCTTGTCATATCATTTGATGTCTTTGAACTGAGACATGTGGATGCATTCAGTTCGTTAATACAGTTTGGAACTCGAAAAGGATTTCGTACCTTAACAACTTTGTAACAAGGCATTTAATCTTTCCCATGCAGAGTTCACTTTAAAAGGCAAATATATTCCTGCATTTGTACAGCTTCTTAGGATTTTATGATTTCTATCCCTCTGAAGTCAGCATCCATTTGCCAAAACTAGGCACAGGTGGGAGGTTAGTATTCAAGTGGGCCTTAGAGAAAGGGTGTAAATGTGCAGATTGGATTTAATTAGGTCAGAATAATGTCCAGGAGTGCTTTTTTAACACAAGAATGAAACTTCAAGTTTTGTGAAGCAAATCATTTCTTTGATAGCTAAGTATCTATAAGCTGTACACAGAATGTCCTTTATTGTGGAACTGACAGTAAACTTTTGGCATCATGGTTAACAGTAGCAGTTGGAACCCTTCCAAAAATTATATTCCTTCACCATAGGCCCTTCTGTACACACATGTTTCTGCCAGCTCCACACTGGAAGCAATGTTAATATTGTGGTTTAATGTCCCAGAAAAGCACAGCATCAGCGTGAGGAGTTGCAGGCCCATCTGGTTACATGTCAGGTTGCTCGAGATGCATCAAAGAGACAGCTCAAGAGGGCTATGATGTTTGCAGAGGAACTTGTAGCAGAGCAAGAAAACCTGTTGCATCAGCTGCATGCAAAACAGGCAGAGAATAACTCCATAGCCAGGCTCGGTACTACAATAGTGTACCGTATGGGTTCTCTGAAAACGAAACTTAAGGTGGGTGGTTGTCATGTACAAAGTACAATTGTGTGCAGAAAAAAATTAAATCTATGTAACTCTGTCAGTATATACTTCAAAGTCATGTAGTTATATAGTACTACATTAAAAGAATGAAACACATCTTTATATTAACACAGTCTAAATTCAGTCAGGACTTTTGTTGGTTCTTTGTGTGCAAGAATCCATTGTTTAATTGTTGTCAAGAATAGGACAGTGCACATAGCATAAAAATTGCTATTTAATTATTGCAGAAACCGTAACACTTAGGGTAGAGTGTGTTAGCACAAAGTATGTTTCTTTTTTCTGCAACATTCATTACATATTGTTTGAAATCCATTAACAAGTTTTATTGAAACTGGCCCTGTTGTGCCTTGGACTGTTGTGATACATCTGCTTCTGTAGTCTTGTTGAAATATGAGAGTTGAATAAAAATTAATGCCTCCAACTTTATAACTTGCCAATAGATGATAGCACGGACGCATTTCAAGTTGGGACATGTTCTGTAGTATCTGTTCTTTCACCAGAATTGGCAGCAAGCTGCTGTGAAAAGATGTTATGTTGCTATTGTGCATGAAATGGAAGATGCACTGAGCACTTATCAGTGCACTTCAAGCAATGTGCTACGATCAGAAGGAGTCTGTCCACTTGAAATTCACTGCCAAATGTAGGTTGTCTAGGGTGATTACTGTTTAGATGTGCACACTGTATATCACTGGGCCACAAATCCAAGCTTTGGCAGGAAAAGTCATGGCTACAATTTTGGGGCTGCAGATGGTGTTATTGACATGGCCATCATTGAACCTGAGACCACCATCAACTCAGAGCACTACATTGCAACACTCAGAACTTTGAAACAATTAGGAAGAGTGTGGATGCACAAGAACATTTTGCTGCAACATGACAATGCTAGGCCTTACACCTTGCAAACCACCATGGAAGCAGTTGAGAGGTTGGCTCTCACTGTCCCATGACACCTGCCGTACAGACCGGACTTGGCAACGTATAACTTCCACTTTTTTAACAAAACTGAAGGAAACCCCTCATGGACACCTGTATGACTCACATGAAGGGGTAGAAAGGTCAGTCAACCCGGATGAAGAAACAAATTGTGGAGTTCCTTCGTGACGGCTTTGAGAAACTTGTCCGTCTTTGGCAAATTGTGTGGAGAATGATGGTGTGTATGTAGAGAAGTAAATACAGAAGACAAGAGGTCTCATTTTCTCATTTCAAGAATTATTTTTATGTTTCATTTGTTGAAATATACTTATTAATACAAAAGTAATTGAGTTGGAGGTATTATGTTTCATTCACCCTAAATATATTTTGAGATGTTTATTTTTTTTAACTTCTGACTCTCCTGATATGAATTTCATTTCTGTAGTGCTGTACCTACCATGATGTAGTGTGTAGCAGTCATCAGGGAAAACTTTTACTGATCATTTCTGTACAGTCACATATCACATTTTATGAAGTTAACAGAGTTCAGAACCTAAACATATGCAGTGATACCTTATAGTCCCACATATTGCATTAGATCATGAAATGCTTGTCGAAGGACAAGAGGTAAATACTACAGGAAGAACAATGCATTTCAGCTGACAACATGATGAAACAGAGGCATAGTGTATCTCTTTTCCCTCTCCCATAGAAAATACGACATAGTCTCACCCACTAACTTTTTTGTTAAAAGGTTGGTTTTACGCAACATAAAATATTTTATATATAATTTGTCTCATCATGCTGATCCTAGACTTTTGAAAACTGCCTTAAAAGTTTTTTGTGTTCACATTGGTTTTCCATAGGAAGTAAAATCCACTATAATGCACAATCTGTCCAATCTTCCCTGTCCTTTCACCAGCCAAAACTGCACATACGAAAAGTTGCCACAAAAAAAGAGACATAAGTTTGAGACACAAATATTGAAACCAGTATTAAACAGGTTCAGTAGGCATTCCAAAAATAACAGTACTCATAAAGGGCTTCTAAAAACAAAACTGAGACAAATATGCAACAGGTTTCATACAGTTTCTGAAATTCTTTCTCTCCCATAGTCTGCTACCATACATTTCAGCCTTATGTTTCAAGACCATAATTTCAAAATTAATCTCAGTTTGGTTATAAACCCAGAACACAGCATAATCAGGAAAAGTGTACTAATTGCAGACTCACATGAACATGATAATCAGTCAGTGTGTTTCATGCAAGGCAGGGAATATCTTGTCCACGTGAATGACAGTCACCTTCTTTAGGAGGACTGCTGTATTAATTTAGTTCATTTGGAGAGACAGAAGGATAAATGTATTAATCAAACTGAAACTCAATAAGAGGATAAGTTCTATTCTTCATGATTCTTCCTTCCTTTTCAGACTGTGCAAAAGGGTGCATGGGCTGAACTTGAGGTGGTTGAAAAACGCATTCGCCAGCAAGAAACAGATGTAGAAAGAATGAAGGATGAGTACCATCAAGAATTTATGCATTTGCGTAATCTTGTCAAGCAGAAGGAAAGCATCATAAGTCGCCTGCAGCAAGAGAAAACGTATGTTAGAAACTTTATTCATTTATTTATGCTACCAGTGTTCTCGTCCAGGCTGTCAGGAACGTAATCTGCATTATGGAAGGAAGCGTTACTAGACTGAAACTCTGCACTTTTTTACACAAACTCTTTTAGAACTGCTGCACAAAAAATATCATTTCCTGCAAGAGCTATAGGATCGTAACTGTAATGAGCAATGCCCACAGTGTGCAGGGGATTGGACTGCCTATTTGTTGCCAGGTGTCATATAGTGTTGCCAATAGTACTGGTCATTTCTGGGTGACTTGTGTATCCACAGTTAGAGAACACACATTCAGAACAGTGTTACCACAATGGCAGCCTCTTTGTGTTGCATGTGACTTTATATCACTAACAGAGTCTGCTGCCATAATTCCCTTATGTACAAGAACCCCATCTATAATTGAAGGTTCTTTTACCATTACCATATAGATGCAATCCTGTGCTGGTTCAGTGCTACAGTTGTCCCATCTGACTGACTGTGCTCCCACTAAATATTCCCCATCTGTAAGCTAATAGTGTTCTATGCCATGACCTCAAGGAGCCAACTTAATCTTCGTTTTGCTCTGTCAGTAAAAAGTTCAAAATAAATAATTTATGAGTATAAAAGTCTTGAACAGCTCAGTCAATCAACTGGCAATGGCCTAGACAGTCAGGGTTTGATTTCCAGCAAGAATGGGACTTTTCTATTTCCAATCAACTCTGGGGTTCTAACCAACCTCCTATCCAATGTGAAGACCAACTGCCACAATTCGTGGCTCTTGGACATAACATTCTGTTCTTTTAGACAGAGTTGTTTTATAATGTGCAGAGATGTGAAGCAGTTTAGTATGTTGCTTGGCTTTGTGTGGGGTCAGATCATCCCATAACAATTTCTTCTTTATGTGCTGAATGTAAGCTGTGTTTGTTGCAGGAAGACACAGGAGGACCTGGAGGTGGTGTGGCGAGCAGCAACATCAGAGGATTTGCGCATTAAAGAAAAGTTAAAGCAAGCCAACTTTCTATCAGACAGGGAGTCTGCTGTCTTACTAAGTCACAACAGAACTTTCACTTAAGAAATATTTGCATGTACAAAAGAGAAGTTGGAACATGGCAGTGTGCTGAGCAACAGAATAATAATGTGGTTTTTTTTTTTTTTTTTTTTTGTTTTTTTTTTTTTTTTGTTTTTTTTGTGGTATTTTTTTTGTTTGTGGGGTGGTGGGTTTTTTGTTTTGGGGTGGGTGTTGGGGGGGGGTTTTGTTTGGGGGTCGTGTTAATAAGTTGTGTT
>Ga0123354_10014269_pt1 | contig 12368 bp, 6 predicted proteins | sample TergutLab28metaG_2_FD_97872 | JGI IMG/M metagenome (GOLD analysis project Ga0123354, IMG submission 97872) | Labiotermes labralis P4 segment gut microbial communities from Petit-Saut dam, French Guiana - Lab288 P4 | ecosystem: Host-associated > Arthropoda: Insects > Digestive system > Gut ... | reverse complement strand
TTTTGACTGTCAATCTTCGATCGGACCGAACAAGTTCTCGTACTCGTGCTGTGTTGTCACTTGTCCGTGTTGTTGATGGTCGTCCGCTGCGCTGCTCGTCTACAACGATGGTTCAGCCTTCAGGAAACATTTTGTGCCAGGGAAAGGCTTGTGATCTTGACATTGCATCATCTCCAAAGGTCTGCTGAAGTTTTCCACGCGTTGTGGTGGCACTGTCACCGAGTTTAACACAAAAAAATGGCATACTGCTGAGCGACATTCCGTGCTTCCATTTTCGTGACGAGGTTCGCGAACACGTCTTGACACGTCACGCACCTACTCCACAATCAGTCACTGCAAAGGCATACCACTGCAAGTCGGGATAGAGAAAGGATCAAGGTAAACGGCTGTCTTAGTTGGCGGGCTGTAGTATTGCCAGTAGAGCAAGAAAAAAAATAGTCTCTTTACTTTACTGTCGGACCTCGTAGATCCCCTTTCCCATTGTCAGCATTGTATCTTAGTCATATTCTCTGATATCATGTATATTGAAACTATTTGCTACTGTACAATAGGCATATATGAATAAAACAAGAAAAAATCCCACGGAAGGCGTGGATATTTTTCTGTTGTGCGTGTTTTGTGTCGCCAGGTAAAGGTCTCTGCGACGAACTGATCACACGTCCAGAGGAGTCCTACCAACTGTAATGAGTCGTTGTGTGTGATCTAGAAACCTCGCGAATGAGGAGGCCTTGGCCCACTGGGGGCTGTTGTGCCAAAAACAAACAAATTCGTACATACCAAGCTGTGCCCATAAACCGTATCCTAGAAAGCAACATAAAGCGTTACAGCGTTCGATGACTGAAATCACAGTACGCACCTCAATTCTCACATTAATTTATTTCCTTTGGTTTAGTTTCATCAGACAAGATTTGCATGGTATTTAACAAGATCGAACAAAAAATTGTGCTTCTTTTTCAGCTATAATTCGCTCATAAAGTCAAGAAATTCTCTGCTTTTTATGGAACATAGCTTCAGTAACATGTTATCAAGATCCTGTCGCTGGATTCTCCTCTGACCCCTGGTCAATATTGTCCACGCCCACACAGTTTATTCCATCCTTATCGTGTCCATTTTTGTTTTCTTATGTGGTTTTAAAAAACCCTTCAAGCTGAAGGCGATCTACTCGCCTGACATATCACCACTTTGCTGGTCTTACAGTGAGGAATTTTCAGCTTCCCATCCAAACTGCAACGTAAAACATAACCACTTGTCGTCGCCCGCTGTTGGTTACCTGTTCAGAATTTTCTGCATCTGTCTTCCACAACTGGTGGGCGTCTCCTCACAATCAGAGGACATGAAATGTTGTGATAACAAAGAACCAAGATCGGTGTAAATCTAGTGCGACCTCTTCGACTGCAAGTGGTTCCATCGTCCAAAATCAAAAAGTATTTCGTGTCAAACATAATTTGCAAATTTTTTTAAACATTGTTCTGCACTGTCAGTTCAGGACCACGCGTTGGTATGGCCCCCAAATGTATTCCTGCTTTGGGCTCGTAAATGTCTTCAATCGGTTCAACATGAGGTGGAGGTGAATGCATGATGCGGTTCACTTGTTTGGGCGTCTTTCTTGCTAGGCCAAAGAGATTCTCGCCATTTCCACTTAATCTTTCTAGGAATAATAAAATTTGTACTTCTAGACTGGGGCCTTGTGCGTCGCAACACCAGGCGCATGTTGGCACAACCAGAACTGTAAACAGTCATTCATGAAGACGCCGATTCGGCCTTCGCTTACAAGGGAAACCAACATATAATCTCCCGTGATAAATATATATTAACCTTTAAAGGCCGGGTGGAGATTTAACTTTAAGTGCATTTTTCACGTAAATATGTTACTTTTTTCCACCATGGCGCCGCATCCCCAATGGGTCAAGGTCTCCTCATTGTCGAGGATTCATGATCACACTCAGACACACCACACTCGGTAGGACTCCTCTGGACGAGTGATCAGCCTGACGCAAAGACCTCTACCTGGTAACACATAACACTCACAAGAGAAACATCCATGCCCCCGGCGGGATTCGAATCCACAACCCGAGCAAGCACTCGTCACCAAATATTTTTCGGGTGATAAAATAAAGAATAATGAGTTGGGCGGGGCACGTAGTAAGTACTGGGGAGAAGAGAGGTGCATACAGGATTTTGGTGCGGAAACCTGAGGGAAAGAGACCACTTGGAAGACCTAAGGGAAGATAGGTTAATATTGAAATGGATTTTTTTATATACATGGGTCCGTGCATCGTGAATCGAATTTAATAACCGTCCAACAAGATGCGACTTATTCAGTTTATTACATTTCTGTAGGCAGCTCTACATTTTTCGGGTGTTGACACCCATCATCAGCAGCTCGTACAACTGTTGGAACTCAACAACGAGAACGGATGGTAGTAGATCCGGTTGATCAATACCAGAAGCTGTAATTACAGTTGTACGAGCTGCTGATGATGGGTGTCAACACCCGAAAAATGTAGAGCTGCCTACAGAAATGTAATAAACTGAATAAGTCGCATCTTGTTGGACAGTTATTAAATTCAAATAAAATGGATATTCAAGAAGTGGGATAATTGGGCATGGGACTCATGGCAGACTCTTGTGAATGCAGTAATGAATCTACGGGTTTCATAAAATGCGGGGATTTCCTTGATTAGCTGGGGACCTGTCATCTTCCTTGAGAAACTAACACGACTTTTACCCACGGAGGTGGTTAGGAATGTATGGTGGACAGTATCACCTAATCACAAGATATACCACAAATTGCAGGTCACATGTTACAAGAAACACATTACGAAAGTTTATGGCCTTCGGACACTTGCACTGGCGATTGGAAACGAAGATTATTGCACTGAGGGTTCACTTCACGTGAACCCTTCAAGGTACAAAAGGGAGTGTATCAGTCAGGAATCAAAGTCTTCAATTGTTTACCCACAGGGATAAAAAGTTTATCTGGTGATGTAAGGAAATTCAAATCGGCCTGAAAAAGGTTTCTTTTGGAAGGTTCATTTTATGCTATTCAAGAATATTTTGACTGGAACTTATTGAGCAATCCTACTTTAGGGAATTTATCAATAATTAATGAATGCTGATATTGTTGTTTTTATAATTAAATTATTTATTCATTGTATTCTTTTTATTGTTCCTTAAAAGCTGCATGTGCATATACTTATTTGACTATATTTATATTTTTATGTAGAATTTATTGATAACTTTTTCATTCATCTGTTGATTATGTGTTGTTTGTATTGTGACTATTTCCACATCCATATGGAATTGTATTTCGATTGGATCTATGGAAAATAAAGCTAGCTGACTAACTAACTTCACATAGACAGCTCGTGGGAAGAACAGTTAAAACATATGCATAAAATGTGAGACGTTTCGGGAAGCGCCACTGACGCCAATGACACATTCACACAGAATGTCTTAGAATGATCTGCCAGCAAATGCCCTATTTGAGTATTTCCTGTCCCACGATAGTAGCAAGTTTTATCGTAAGAATGGCTTTGGGACCAGATGATCGAGGACTGGTCTTCGACTACCGGTAGCAGCAGGACATGTTTCTGTTATCTGGAGTACCCAAGTCTGATTTTGAAGTCCACCCAACCTGCTAAAAAATAGGCACCGGGAAAACTTTGCCCAAAGATTAAGAGGCAGGAGGAGGTGAGGGCACGGGAAGCTGACCACTTATTGCCTTTCAGTGCCGTTGTTGACGTGTGGGTACCTTTACTCCACCATGCGCCTTCATGGTGTGATGCTAAATTATGCACATCTTTAACTCTTCTTTTACTAGTCTGCACCACTCAGTATGGTTCCTGTCTTGTTATTAGCTCTGCTAGGACCACAAGTGTTTGCAACGTATGCAAGTATTATTTACAAGTTTTTTAATTTTTTTAGTGGAGTAGATAAAGCATTCGTCTTCTGAGATGTGAAGCCACTTCGCTAGCGGCTGATTTCTTACATTTCGAGAGAACGTGTTAGTCTCTTCTTCTGGGCTTGAAATTTCCAAGTAGAAGATATCAGATACTTTACCTATGTTTTATACATTTCTTAAAACTGTGTGTTTCTAATGGTTTCCTAGATTCTTTACAATATGTCAAGTCAAACAAAAATACAAAACAAAATGTCATTCACAAGGGGAAAAAACTGCAATTTTTAAAGTGAAAGAAATTTTAAATACAGTTTATATCAAAAATCAAGATTGATTAATGCCTCAAGTGCTTTCTAGATGCGAGATTTGTTTTCACAGTGATGAGGATTACAATTCAATTCTTTTGGGATAGGACACCATGTTGATAGGTAAACAGTTACTAACATTTCAGAGGGCCTTGCTGCCTTCATCTCCACAGTTGGAACTAAAAATGTTTAATGCATGTTCTACCACACTGCAAAACATGAAAAGAAAGATGTATGACAGGTATTACCACAAGAAAAAGACACCAACTAAGAATTTGTTGCCTTTCAGATAATTTCACCATGTCCCCTTATTTGGTGAGCAGACTCCATGATATAGTTCTTTTCTTGTCTGCAAATTCTTGCTGGCAGTCTTTTCAAGTGCAACACCACAAACCCCACCCCCTCCCCCTGTCCAATTTTACAAGACCTGAGGAGAAATATATAAAATAAATCTCACCTTAAAAAGACATAACCATGTACATGAAACAGGGACAGGAATGGAAGGTTGAATTTAAAATACAAAATTCAAAAGTGAATATTTCAACTTCAGAAGGGAGCGAAATTTGTGGGTTTATGAAACATGTTACTTTGAGAGCTTTGAAACTATCACTGCAGTCATTATTAAGAATGCCGTCATCTGATTTGTGATGCCACACAATTTAACTTGGCTCACGTATGTGAAGAACTGTTAGTAAAATTACAGAAAATTGTTGCGTTCTACTAAAATTATTTAACGCCAATGTAATGTCACACACATATGTCAAGACAGCTAATGCTTGGAGTCTGGTTTAAGGAAATGGGAAACATTAATGGGTGAACACAAACTGAAACTGAATCTATAAAATAAAACCATGTAACATGGAGTCATCATTCATATTAGCTGAGTACCAATTTCAGTTGCACAGTTAACAATCCAATTCCATTCAGTCGAATAAAACAGACAATTCTGAATGGCCACATAAAGCAAAGTGATTAATTAGTCTGTAATCCTTACAAAATGGATGGTTGCTTTATAAGAATAAGCTCTATAAGGCAGAATTTTCTACACTTTCTTGACTTGTATTTTGCAGGTAAAATTGTACGTTATGACACAAAGCTCACACCAAGAATATACATGACATCAACAAACATATGTACATACAGATTTGCAGTGTAACTTTTGTCATAAAAGTTAAGTCACTTTATTAAGCTCTTGAAACTTCATGTTTCAGATATGCAGAACACATAGACCAATACTACAGTTGGAATTTTCAGCTGACAAATTTGTTTCTGGCTCCATCAGCTTGACATTCTTAATACTCAACATCAAACACTTACAACTAAATTCATACATACGGCTCATTGTTACTCATCCTTTGCACATTCATCCTTCTTAGTAGAAAGGTAACTGCATTATTTCACCACTGTACTTCCACTTTTACTTCCACAACTATCAGATTATTATTTTGAAATAATGTTATTCACATTTCCATGTCTGTTTAGTTTTATGTTCCCAGCATAGGTTTGTCTTTTATCAGAAACTGAAATTGTTAATAACCTGCAGGCTTAAAAATTTTCCCTAAACAGTCCTAAATTCAAATGCATCTAACTGATACATTGTTTTTCCTTTCTTTATATGAGTTTTGTCCCTTTACTTATCACTTGTTTCATGTTTCTGTGGCATATGACCATCATCACAGATTACATATGGTTTACTGTGTGTGTAGCAATTGCTGAAAATGTGCCTAAGCCATTTTTGACTGGAAACACCATCAGTACCAGCTGTCCTATTCAATAAACTTGCCAGATGTTGAAATTGTCACTGCACAAACTTTTGTTCTGTTAGGAATATTAGAAGTTTAGATTTATTGTACAACATGCTTCTGTAATTTAACAGATTTCATTCTGCAGATTTTTCTACATATTGGAAAGTGTAAAATGTCACAAATAATTACAACTCTTTTAATTCCCAGCTCTGTCCAAATGAATCACGGCATTAGTTACTTTAGCTGACCAAGAGGGTGACAAGCTACAAAACTCTCAAGTAGGAAGAATACAAGTGCTGAGAATGCACAAAAAATTCATGCCTGAGGTGGCAATCAAACAAGTTATTACATGTACAACACTTGAGGTTTTATACTAGAAAAATTTGGAATAGTGTTCTACATTAAGGCACTACATAATCTCATAGCTGACCAAACGGGGCCACATTAGTACAGTATGGAGCATAAAGTCTCCACTTTATTTAAATGAACCATACCCTGCCACTAACATTCAATTAAAATAAGATTTGCATATTGTTTATATAAATTAAATACAGCAGGAATATGTAATTTGATAATATTCCACAGTATCAAATATTGCAAGCAGGAAACAATTCCACTCATTCTCAATCTCAAAACTAGATGGAAGTGAGTGATCAGTTTTATGTCACAGCTGCTTTAACCCTGGGGAAAGAGCCCCTGGTGTACACTGATTAGAAGGGTGTGTTGTCACCAGAGTTGATCTGGATGCTTTAGAGAAGAGGAAAACCTCTTCTCTCTCTGTTAGAAATCACAACACAAAGCGAAATTCAATACAAAAACATATCCTTATTCTAACATTTCTAACAGCAAGACGAAACAAATACACAGATTATGTGCAAGACATCATAATACTGGTTATTTTAGTTAAAAAAGACAGTGTTACAGCCCACCAACTAATTAGTTACAGAATGTAATTATGATGCTTTCATTCATTAAATTATGTGTATTTTGAATGTGATGTATTCAATATGCAGGTATCTTCTTTAATATGAAAGGCAAAATGTTCTTACAAATGGAAATTTACCAGAATGTAAGGGTGCTCTAGGGTGAGTACACCTTGGCTGATAACAGAAAACTGCATTCAGGTTTATTAAAACTTGATCCTTGTTACATGAAAATATACCAAATATACTGCGACTTTCCATGGCTTGACCTGTAATTCTATATGCATTTCTCACTTCCCCATGCACTGAGTTTCCTTCTTTCAATTTTCTTAGCATTACATGTGAAATATACAGAATAAAGCTTCTAGCTGTATAATTTTCTCCATTCCAAGTTTGATCTATTCTCATAAATTGAGATATGCTCATCATTTTATTTTCATTGCCTTCAAACTTCATGTTAACGTCTCATTGAGAGACCACATTAGCAGTCATATAACATAACAAGTGAGGAATAGGTAATATTAAAATAAATAAAGATACTTCTGTGTATTCTAGATATAAATAATTTTTGTAGGAATCTATTATTATTTACATTCTACTTTATTTTCCTTCTGTAAAGGCTCACCTCTCTCTAGTGCCATCCCAGCAGCACCAAAATGTGATGAAAATTATTTGTTCTGATATATCACAAAGACAGTATATATTTACATGTAACATCATCCACCAGTCTCAGAAAGTAAATGCACCTCTCTGAATCTCTAGTATTTGTCTGCAGAGTGGCTGAGAAGTCACCATCCCACAATCCAATCTACATGTGCGTCTGTATGTGTAAGCTGTGGACCTTGCTACACTCTGAAATCTAAAATTGGTGCATGGCAATGCTCTTTCATTTGCACAAACTTGCAGGATTGAGTTACAAAGAGGTACAGGCCTGAACCTGAAACTGTATTGTGTGACACTCACAAACAGACAGACATTGTACTGAATCAATAAAATGACACATTGGTTATTGCCAAAAACTTTCCTGAACATGGCACCAAGCTGAAAGGTTTTCTCCACACAGTGAGAGCACAATTTGTCATAGCACCCATGACAGCAGTGTCATCTTTGGGTTAAGAATAGTATACATTTCACAGTAAATGTCAAATTCAACCCACCACGTGATATTGAGGGCTGTTTTGAAAGAAACTCATTTCACTGACTCACATTTCTTCACTGGACCTGTTAATGTTGCATCTTACCCAGAAATGTTAAGTTGTGCCATTAATACCACAGCTTAGAGACAGACGCCTCAGAAGATGTGTGGTTGCAGCACAATGGAGCACCCACACACTTCACAATTGTGCATAACAGCTGGAACACATTCCAGACCGCAGGCCTGGCTGTACCTCACCAGCAGCTCAGGCATCATCATCCTGGCCAGCATATACCATAGTCCTGATCTTACCAAACTGGACAAAACTTTGTGGAACATCATCAAGAGACAAATATCTCTAGCATACTATTGTGTGTGGGGAGCTCTGAAACAGGGATTCACCACTTCTATGCCAGAGTTCTGTACAGGAAGTGGCCCTAATAGGCCCATCAAAGAAACAGATGCTAATGAAAGGAGTCACTGTCATACAGGCCAACCATCTACCATATGGTGAGTTATGCTCAAACTCCACTATGAAATGCAGATTGTCCTTAGCCTAAAATACAAGATTTCTGTCAAGGATACTGAAAAAATTTCATGTGCTCATCAGTTAAAAGAACCATTTAACAGGATGCAGTACTCAGGCAAGTACTGAGTAAAGAGTGTGACATGTGTCAATGTATGTCAAAGTTGAACAGTTCATTTGTGAATGCAGGGCAATACAACCTCAAATCAAAGTGTTTAAAACTCTTTGCCCTGTCAGCACAGTAACATCACACACCACCTTCCAGATTCACAGCGTACCAAAGGCTTGTAACATGCACAGATTCCTGTGGTAGGTTAGGTAGGGGTATGGTGACTTCTTGACTAACTTGCAGTTCTAACAGCCCATATTCTATGGACTGTGCAATAAATCAGACAGAATTAACCAAACATTGCTGCCTTGTGCTGGAAAGTGTGTACAGATCATGATCTATCTCCCATGCTTCAGGGAAACTTCATACTTTATTCCAGCATACTTACTACAACGTTCCCTTACAGTGGCATTCACAACTTCAATTTGCAATAACCAATTTCTTCAGAGCGCAATATGCAACAAATCTTATAAATACAAATACTAAAAGCAGTATTCCGAAGTCAATCCAGTAACTGTCTCCATTGATACCCATCAAATTTAGAATATATTCAGGACTGCTGAGGTGACAATATGTAACACCCTCAGGGCATTCAAGTTTTGGTCGATTATAACTATACAGGGATGTAATTATCCCATCATAACAGAATCTGTAGAAATCTAAGTATGACATCCAATACAAGTACTTCGGCATGTGTGTAAACAGCATGATAAATCCACCAAACAGACATAAAAATGCTGTGTAGAGGGCTCCAAAGAATAATCCTGTCTGTAAAAATAAAAAGTCCAAAATGTATCCTACACACATTTCCTATGCTCCTGAGCAGCTTCAGAGTCGATTCATGTTTAATCTGTCACTTTAAAACTAATATTGATATATCATATCATATCATACGATTTATTTTCCTTCTGTAGATCCGAACAGGATTACATAAATCCATATGAATATTGAAATCGCCATATTTATTGGGATTAAGGGATGACATCAACACAAGCGTGTACAACAATCACATGGTTATTTAGTATAATAAATATAATAAAAGAGGACAGTACAAATTGTTTAGTGTAATAAAATATAATAAGGATAAAAATTAAAATTAAGGTAAAATATAAATAAAAATAAGATAAAAATAAAAATAAAGATAGTGGGATAAGTTAGAAGCAATTAGTGGCACTCTTTAAGTAGGAAATTATCCTTCATTACAGATAGTGGTTAGATATATACAGACATATTTTTAGTACAGGCTTGTAATTAAAGAGAAGGAACAGATTTTATAGGGACATTATACTGTCTGATAAACATGGCTAATTTCTTCCATCAAGTCACATAATGGATAACTCCCAGCTGACTCACTGACTTGCAACCATGTTGTATATCAGTCCGTTATGTGTAACCTACAGCCACTAAGCAGATCCAATTGGAAAAATGTATGTTGTTGTGTGATGTGTGTAAATACCAGTGTGATGTGTGTACATAACAGTGTGATGTGTGTACTGTACATACCAGTGTGATGTGTGATGTGTGTACATACCAGCATGATGTGTGATGTGTTTACATACCAGTGTGATGTATGTACATACCAGTGTGATGTGTGATGTGTGTACATACCAGTCCTACAAGATATGTTGTCATAAATTCAGATGACATTTTCCTGATGCACCTGCTCTGGTCTAGACAGCCGGACAACACGCTGAAGACATGTGCTGAGGACAAACTATATACATGGAACTTGTGCTCACATAGCAACAATTGTACACATTTTTAGAGAACATTTTTGTCACAGAATATTAAGCAGAGGACTGTCACCTCCTTTTAAACCAGATCTGAACCTGCAAAATCTTTAGTCATGTATGTGTTACAGGATATACAGAACAGAAACAATTCTTGCACTGAAGGCAATCTGAAAAGAAGCATCCAGGATGTGGTGTCCTAAATTTCACCAACATAAATGCAATGTGTAAACGTGCAATGAATGTGTCAGGTGTGATGTGTGCCTGTGAGCTGAAGGAAAACAAGTCCACCAACTTCTTTAATTAAGGCAAGTAAAAACCTGCAATACAGTGAAGCAGAATGCATAGACCGGACTCACAGCAAACTGCAACAGCAACAATTTATGTGCTGTCTGCCATCCTGAAAACTTGTCTCAGTGAAGTGTAACACAGGCTGCCAGACAATATAATGTCCAGCATTCTTCAAAATGTCCAATCTTTTTAAATGTTCCAATCACATCATTTGATATTATTTAATTTTTGTTTAATAGTTAACTATTTTCAGTTACTTTTTACATCTGCACTGCAAGAGCATAGCTAGGGGAAGGAGGGAGGATCAATAGTGTACCCACCCTGGGTGACAGAGTTCAAGGGGCACCGTAAAAGCAGCAAAATTAATACATTAAATGAAAAACATTTGATTTCTTGTGTTTAATAATTTTTAAATTATTAAGAAAAATAACAAAAAATTCAATAAATAATTGTAATTTTCTTTGAATTTCATAATTTCTGTTATGGAAGGCCAATGTGATTACTTGTCCCAAGTGCCAAAGAAACTAGCTACACCGCTGCACTGTTTCACTCACTGCCCTCAGTAAATTTATCTCTGTGGATATACTCTGTAAGCACCTAAGATGAATAGAAACTGCATAACTGAATATTATTTTTAAAATTTGATATGAAGACCAAAACAAACCCCACTATTAAAGCCAATAATATTCAGCAGTGGTCTTAAAGGATATTATGAAGACTAGCCTCTCTATCATTACAGATTAGGTATGTGGAAAAAAATACTAGACAAGGTAAACTAATAGTCATCCATACTTACAACAGGATTGCAAAGTGTTCCAAAAAGAATACCAAATCCCTCTGAGATAAGACAGCACATGAAGCACATCACAAGCATCATGGTGAACCTGTACCATTCCACAGGCTGGGCTGTCAAGAAGTATGTTATCGGGATGTGCGCCAAACAGAGGAACAGCTAAAAGAATCATAAGCCCGTAAATTGCACATTAAATCTTCTGCTTAGTTCATAGCATTGGATTGTTATTTGCCATACATTTCACAGATCTCTAACAGTCATTGTGAAGAAACATAATTTATAACAACACATGAGGTCAGAAAACTACAAATTGTCCATTAACTCAGAAAGGGTTTAATCTTAGAGTATGGATTTCACAACATATGTCTGTACCAATGTAAATTTCGTTTACTAGATATTCAGTCCTTCGCAGTTTAAAGCAAAAATTTATATTAACAAATTACTGCAATAAATACAAAAAATAATTTGGAGAAAAATGTATCACTTACTTGTACTGGTATGCTGTATACTGTCATGGCCATATAGTACGTTTTCAGCTTGTACCAGTTATTGAAATACTCCTTCATTACTCTAACACGTTCCAAAGGATCTAAAATGCAAACCACACCAAATGTCATGCAAATACTAATGAGGGGAGCAAACGGTACAGAAGTCATTTGAGACCCAGGGTTCAATTTTTATTATATTCAGAACATTCAGACAAGTAATTTATAAAACTGTGCACACAAACCCTGAGACAATACTGTCCTGGTACTGAAATACTACGCGCAACTTGCGAGGCGGCAACAGGGGGCAAATGCCTCCCCCCCCCCCCCCAAAATTTTTTTTTCCCCAAAAATTTTGGAAAAAACTTACCCTCGGCTTTAATATGGGGGGGGCAAATAAAAATATGGGGGGAAAAAAGGCGGAA
>Ga0123354_10014263_pt1 | contig 12370 bp, 6 predicted proteins | sample TergutLab28metaG_2_FD_97872 | JGI IMG/M metagenome (GOLD analysis project Ga0123354, IMG submission 97872) | Labiotermes labralis P4 segment gut microbial communities from Petit-Saut dam, French Guiana - Lab288 P4 | ecosystem: Host-associated > Arthropoda: Insects > Digestive system > Gut ... | reverse complement strand
TTATATTATATTATATTATATTATATTATATTATATTATATTATATTATATTATATTATATTATATTATATTATATTATATTATATTATATTATATTATATTATATTATAAGCACAATCTGCACTGTTGACGTCACAGCCAATGTATATTTACTCAAAACTATTTACTGCTGTACGTTTTAAAAAAGTTTTGGTGTAAGTTCCCTGAAGATGGCGACAATGCCGAAACAAGTAGGAGCTAAGTACTACAAAAATGCGTAGGTTGTGGAACTGTCCAATTGATGGTGTTACCAAAGTGTTAATATATCACACTGCACGGAATGAAAGATATAACAGTAACGAACTCTCAAGATGACCACAAAGTGTTGAGGAGTGTCAACCCTTATTGGTCATTTTACACATGTGACCAGCTGTCACCTTCTGAACAGTGACTGTGCAGCGTAGAAACATTTGTTGAGTTGGTGAACAGTGAAGAGCAGCTTGTAACGTTGATGGCCACACGCTACATGGTCTGGGTTCGGTGTCCGGCAGGGGCGACAGTCCATAAGTGCCACGTTCAAGAAGAACTCGCAACCCCCTGAACCACTGTCCGAAGGGTAGGCCGGCTGGTGGTTCAGAGGGCCGGAGCGTCAGGCTAACCGCCAAGCTGTGCAGCAATGTGGAAGTGTTTCTGTGCCCATCCTTAAAGTGTATGGAGTACCGACCGTATTGCTGCACCCATTCGTAACCTATGTACTAGACGGAGGTGAGTGTTCAGCTTCAAGCTCCGGCTGCTTTTCACTCCACACCCGCGCTACCTGGGCCCTAGGTCGAAGTGGATACCGCAGTGAAGACAGATTTTACCCCGTTCTGGGGCATTGAAATGCACTTCCTCGATCATCCTTGTACTATGTTATGCAAAAGCTAGGCTTGGAACGCGTATATGATAGCGCCAAGGTGCTCTGTAGTGCTGAGCAGCTAAGTGCTAAGGTAGTACAGACATTGTGGACTACTGCGTTGATACATTGTGGTAAGCCAAGTTTGTGCCATCTGTTTTATGTGGCACTTTGAGATTATGACGGTTTGCTTTTAGTTCACATTCGGGAGGTCATCTCGATCTATGTCCACTACGACAAAATGTCCTGCATTTTCTCAGCCTGTTATTTCCCTGTCCTTATCTAACAAATCTTTCACTGTCGTCATAAACAGTCTCCCTATCTTTAAATGTTATACCGGATGGTGCAAAGGCTCCATGAAACTAGAGACAGTGCTTTAAAGATCAGATGGCAACGGACTTCTGCAGCACTCTTTATATTCTGTTAAGTTGAAAGGCGTCAACCGAATGTGGGTCGTTAAATATCCCAGATATCCAGCATGGGTCGAACCCACAGAACCGTACGAATGAACACAAATTGTTGTTGGTCTGAAAGGGGTAATGGGAGTGACACTGTCAGAAACATATGTACTGTGTTGAGACGTGCGCAAGCGTTGGGAATTGGACAAATGAAACTGGAATTTTTCACTGTGGCGTGACGGGAGTTATTACTTTGCCTGTTATAAACTGTACGTTTAACTTCAGAATTAATGGAGCTTCTCAGACCCAGAAGAAAGGGAATTTCTGTGTGTTTTCAGACTGTAGTTTGATTGTGTTCGGACTGCAGGTTGATTGTGTGCAGACTGTAATTGACTGTCTATGTTCAGACTGCAGGTTGATCGTATTCAGACTGTAGTTTGATTGTGTTCAGACTGCAGGTTGATTGTATTCAGACTGTATACTGATTGTGTTCAGACTGTAGGTTGATTGTGTTCAAACTGTAGGTTGATTGTGTTCAGACTGCAGGTTGATTGTATTCAGACTGTGGGTTGGTTGTGTTCACACTGCAGGTTGATTGTGCTCAGACTGTAGGCTGATTGTGTTCAGACCGTAGGTTGATTGTGTTCAGACTGCAGGTTGATTGTATTCAGACTGTGGGTTGGTTGTGTTCACATTGCAGGTTGATTGTGTTCACACTGCAGGTTGGTTGTGTTCAGACTGTAGGCTGATTGTGTTCAGACCGTAGGTTGATTGTGCTCAAACTGTAGGTTGGTTGTGTTCACACTGCAGGTTGGTTGTGTTCACACTGCAGGTTGGTTGTGTTCAGACTGTAGGCTGATTGTGTTCAGACCGTAGGTTGATTGTGTTCAAACTGTAGGTTGATTGTGTTCACACTGCAGGTTGATTGTGTTCAGACTGTGGGTTGGTTGTGTTCACACTGCAGGTTGGTTGTGTTCAGACTGTAGGCTGATTGTGTTCAGACCGTAGGTTGATTGTGTTCAAACTGTAGGTTGGTTGTGTTCACACTGCAGGTTGGTTGTGTTCAGACTGTAGGCTGATTGTGTTCAGACTGCAGGTTGATTGCATTAAGACTGTAGGTTGATTGTGCTCAGACTACAGTTGACTGTCTGTACTCAGACCGCAGGTTTTCTCGGAACGTAACGACATGACATGTCACTTTAAACTTCAACTTAACGTGGACAGCCACCTGCTGAACTTAACGTGGACAGCCACCTGCTGTGGCCGCACTGAATGTCATAAACTGACAGGGAGATTTTGGTTAGTGAATAGAGAGTGATGTGCTGCACTAACTGACGATCCGAAAAACTAGCTAATCAAATGAGTCCCTGGCTAATTAATGCAAAACAGACCAGCACATAAATAAATAACAACATAATTCTGCTACTACTACTACTACTACTACTACTACTACTACTGCCACTACTACTGCTGCTACTGCTATGATATTACAGCGAAATTTCTGCCCTAGATTTTCCTTTCCAGCTTTTGCGGTCTCATGCCAGTGTTTTCAATCCTGCGGTCCGCAGCATTTCATATAGATAAGCAGCCAGTTAAATTACTGACTGTCTGTTTAACGGTGGACCTACGAACGAAGTAACCAATGAATCAACTACCTGAATTGCTGCTCCAATTTTGGACACTATAAGACACATTTTCTCTACGTAATCAATCAATTAACTATTATCTAGGACAGCTCAGTCGGTATAGCGACTCCGGGGATCGACTCCCGATGACGGCGAGATTTTCTGCACCCGTCGAGACCAGCCGTGGGTCCCACCCAGCCATCTATACAATGGGTACCAGGTCTCTTTCCTGCGGTAAAACGGCCAGAGAGTGACGTTAATCATCAACCCCCATCTCAGACCGAAGTTAAAGAGTTGAGCTATACCTTTACTCCCCTTCTGGACCTTCATGGCCTCCAGTAGGGTGATCTTTACCTTTAACATTTCACTTTCATTGAATTCAACTGTCGGACTTCCTGAGTTGCTGGCTTATTGAAACACTGATAAATGAAATAACTAAGCGACTATCTCCCTAACGTCTGTCTGTATTAACAAACTAGCTGACTGACAAGCTGAATGAATTATTGATTGGCTACTAATTGACGGAGTAGCTAACGAAACAACATATTTACTAATTGTTTGGTTTTTTTGCACGTTAACCATCCGAGTGACTGGTTTAGTGACTGACAGAGTAATTACGTACCTACCTGAATAATTAATCACTAATTAGTTATAATAGCAACTGAAGTAAGTATGGTCCCAATTAGCTGGACTTATTTGGACAGTCACCGTTTACTCTTCTTCACAAGAAACACTCGATCTACATTTGTGAGACGTTTTGGTCTGTTCAGTGCAGAATCAGACTGATTCTGAAACCGTCACCACCTGGCTGTTTAGTGGATCGCCAAGTCCGTACTAGACAATGTGGAGTTTGCCCGATGTTGTATTGCAGTTTGATACGTGCGGGAGTTACGTAACCGGCAGTGCTGCTGCTGCTGCTGCTGCATACAGGGGCCCCGCATGCTGTGTGTAACACATTGAAAGGATACCGGCTAACAGACAGGCTTTGTTGAGTGCTGCGTTTGCTGTAACGTTGCACAACCATTCCAATTCTGCAGCGATATGTATTTGCTTGTCGTGTGATTCTGTACTATAATGCTGTGAGTGTAATGCCTGAGAAAAATCTGGTAGTGTGAAAGAGTCTAAAGGCATTACCCCAGCAATATAGCAATATCGCCATCATTATTTATTTTTTTATCTTTTCTGAAGTAGCTCAGTGAGACCTGCGCAATTAAATATACTCTTGAACACTTCATTCGTGTTATTTACATTAGACAAATTTCACAATAGTTCATACGCATCTTTTTATCTCACAGTTAACCGGATGGTAATACCACCAACGTTTGCCCTCTATTTGAATTGTGTTCTTATATTGTCCATTTGTAAGCATAATCCTAATTTTTCTTTCCGATTGGAACAAGTTCCATTAAAAATCAAATTTCTTGACATACAATCAACTCGCCAGAATGTGAGTTTACGACCCAGTGGTTGGGTAACGACTCTAACATAATAGCGAATATCTTGACCACAGAGAGCAAATGACCGGCTCTCAACCGAAGACTCGGCCGTGCAATGTTAAGGTCGTGACGGCTTGTGTGATACTGACATCTGCCGGACCATTTCACAACGAAATCCACCGGTAACGTAGTTGTGTCGATCCGTGTGTATTTTCTCGTAATGCGGCAGCGCAGTGTAGCCAATTATATTCGCCACGTCTTCGTTCTTTTGTGTAATTAGTTTATGTTATTCACATAACCATAGTAAAGTGTGGACAATTACAACCGTATATACCGTCTTTCGTCGTAGTGTGCCGTATTGACATTTTAACTATTCTAGGTAGCTCTTCCGCGTGGTATATTTTACTGAATTTACCCCGAAGAATGCTTCATGGTCGTGTTATAATACTTTTGTAACATGTGATGAAATATGCACAACATAGATGATACAGATTATGTGCAAATTCAAGCATGCATTTAATTTTATGCTTCTGGCTTGCCAACTTGAGCATCGTATTAACACCGAAGGGAAAATTCAAGAGAGCAATTTACTTATGGCAAATAAAAATGGCGTCCGTGTTGTGTGAAGTTAATGTTGTTCTACGTAGAACTGAATAAAGCGTTGTTAAATGTTACGTGTTCTTTGTAGGAACGACTCTCTATATTGTGTCGTCTTTGGCGCACTGTTCTGAAGGTAGTAAAATTCTGTAATTTGGTTATTTAAAATGTTTGAGAATGGAAGCGATACCGTGGATGAGGACCCTCGTTTTCCACCAGATTTCTCATCTGTTGAAAATCAGGAAGCTCGAGCTTTTTTAAGAGAAAGGTTTCTAAGAGCTCTGACAGGAATAGTAGGTATGTAAATCCAACGATTAAAATTCAGCAGAATTGTATTATTATTTTGCAGTTTTGTATACACTGTATATTTCTGAAGTGCCTAACCTCACAAGACAAGCACCTGTCACAGCACTCGATAAACTGTGGCCTACCTAACGGAGACAAATTAAGATATAGATGTCTAAGTTTTGGTTCTGCTTATTCGCGTTACTTGTTTGAAATAATGAAGGATTTATCAGTTTTTTTGACGTGAAATGTGTCAAGTTGGGTCAGAACTTAGTGTTCGTCACAATTTAATGTTCGAATTTGCATTAATTTTTATTTTATGTTAGGTAAAGACTGTGAGTTCCGCATGTTTGACAACACAAACGTTACTGCCGAGTTTCGAGGTGCTGATGTTGATGTGATGCACTTCTGTGTAAGGCAACTGAAAACTCCACTAGGAGTTTTACCAGAAGCTATTCTACGGACCAGTGATATAATCAGAATGCATTTGCCCAATATAGACAATTTGGGAACATATAAGTAAAAAGAATTCTGACTTTTGAGCAGCCAAAAATGAGGCACAGCTGGAGTGTTGGTTTGTGTAAGTGTCAAATGTGGATTTGTTTTCTTTATTAACAGAGAGACTGTTTTTGGTCTATTAATTCATTGTGTCTTATTTATGCATCCTTGTATAATACTGATCTGAACACTACTTTAAAAAACAATGAAACTGCATTTTATGAAATGCCTTTTGTGTTTTGAGTACATTTGTATCAGTTAACCATTGCAGACATAATAAAGACAGGGTTATGGTCCCAATCTTGCATACATAGTTGGTTTTAATTTAATAGTTGTCTAGGTGTTTCATTTTGTGTCTGGGGAATGTTTTATGTATATATATCGCATTATGTACATGTGGTTACTTCACAAGTCTGAAGTTATGTACTTGTTGGACATTATCAATTTTTACAATCACTGAAAGAGGCAGTGAATGTTTTGAGTTCTTTGTATGTCTTATTGTTCAGTATCCATCCTGCATCAGTTCAGCTATATGTACATTGTAATCGTGTAATTTTCCAGGTGTATTTTTAATATCATTTTCACATCTGTGCCGCAGTTATAAAATTGGGTGGTGTCTGTACATATTTCTCCACCAAAATTATGTTTGTTTCTGGTTTCCCCTACACACATGATACTCACAGTCCATCATGCAATCTTTCATCTGATTTCAGTGGCACAGAGAAGGTCCGTGCGTATCCCACTGCTTGGGGGAGGGTCCCATACGCACACACACAATTACTAAAGCTTGTTGGTTCTTTTGGGCAGGATTCCATTTGTCTGACAGAGGCAGTATTGTGAGAAACCTAAGAGCAACTTCACTAATAATTACAGGGGGCCCTGACTGGTTATCAGTGCCACTAGTAATTGTCCCAGCATACAAATATCATAACATGGTAGGGAATGTTAAAAGTAAATAAAGCAATAACAGTTGTAATTTGTAATATTTTATTTAAAAAGTGTGAAAGAAGACATGCATAATATGCTGTTATGTAGTATTTTAAGTCTCAGAGGCCATTTTGCATCTCATATACCCTCATTTAGGTTGTGGTATTATTTGTTGTGTACACAGATTTTATTAGGCCAGGTTGGTATCCTTTATTTTACACAATAAGCATTTGAAATGTGGGGAGCTATTCCACATGGCATTGAAAGGTTATCGGTGTGGATTTAATTGTTTGTGAGGTTATGTGCCCTGAATAAGGAGATACGTGTATTTCATATTCAAAGTGCATGATAACAGAGTTTCTTCTGAAAGCTGGGACTGACCACAGTAGCAGCACATACCTACCCGTCATGAAATACGTATTCATATTCACATGTGTACAACAACTGGTACAGACTGTAACAGTGGCATATAGATATTTGAGGCTGGTGAATATTGTTATTCCCCCTCCATCTCCTTCTTTATGCACTGGTGACTCTTGCACCTACAGTTGATCATTTGATCAGTTCGAGCGTACAGTATCTCTCATATCAGTAAGTTTATAATTCTTATGTCCTGAATTTGTTGTGGTTTCTCTTATCTGCACGTGGCTAAACAACTTCATCATCAAAGGTTGGTAGATCCTATGATAGTTCTCAAAGACCTAACATCCCTTGAACTGAAGGCATTGCATTCCTTTGAAATGTCAGGATATGTTATGTTACCCACCACACATTGTAGTGTCCCAGAAGACTGGAGTCTTCAGTTTTGGTTCTTCTTGGAATTTGCCTAATGACTGTATTATCAAAGTTTGACTTTGTGCAGATAACCACTGTCAGGAATTTGAACTCTGAAATCTGGAACATGACTTAAGTTATTATCTCTGCATCATATTACAGCACTGCTACTATTGTAGACATTCAAACTGGCTGAACTGTGGTGCTGCCATGACTATGTCATTTTAATGTTTACAAGATAATAATAATTAAATGTAACACAGGACTTTTCTACAAGTGTTCTGTATCAGCAATATTTGAGGTTCTCAGAGCAGTGTTGATGAAGATTGCAGACTTAATTAGGTTATTGTGCCATGTCAGTTGGTACTCGAGAACAAACTGGCTTGGTATCATAACCCAGAAGACTGGAATCATGTGAAGTAAAACAGACCAATATATACTGCAAACATTAAAGGGTCAGAACAGTTCACACAGGGTATGAACTTTAAATTGGTATGGATCACTCTCATTGCAGCCAAATGTAGATTGTTGGTTGGCATGTTGATGAAGGAAAGTTCTTATAATTGAAGGTTTAGTTGAGAAATTAGTTGATACCAAGAAAAGGGTGTCTTCCCAAACATATCCATCATTGCATCAACAGTACATGATTTCCAGTAATTCTGTGGACATTTCTCGCAATTTATTGTATTTTAGACCATCTTTGTATGTGTTATTTGTCAAGCTTCATGTCCTTATTTCTCCATCTTCATTTGGAAAATATGCCACGCTATTTCCATGTATTTTATGTAGGTGTTCAACCAGTTCAAACTTAAATGTACATTTCTCCATCATGAAGTGAGCTGCCTAAGCTGAGTCTGAATGGCACCACTCCAATGTGGGCCGTAATAACACACTTCTAATTAGTCACTATCTTCGTTAAGTTTCTATTTTCATTGTAAAGTTTGTACCACCTTCATAAACTGTTATTTGAGATAAATCTTAAACTTTGATTAATCGGTTAGACAATGTATCTGTGGTTTCATTATCACAATATAAGTCATCTCTTCAGCTGCTGTTGAATGTCATCCCTGCTGCCTGTCCGTACATTTCTTGTATTTGTTTCCTCATACAGATCCAACCCTCTTCCAAGCCGCCACACCACTACATCCAGTAACACTCCCACTGTCGTGAAACCTGGAACATAAATATTTGTAAGTGTGATTCTGTTTTATTACTTGTTGTAAAGTTGCCTCTGTATGTGCCACAGAGGCATATGGAGGGTGGGGTGGAGGTATAACTCCATGCGTTATTAACTTCGGCACTATATCGAGGTGAGTGGTTAGTTGTATGCCCCAAGTGCTCTGTCTCAAGGAGTCATTGAGGAGGCATTGAGTAGGACACCATGTGGGTCCCAGAGCCAGACTAGATTATTTTGTGTAAGAATATCTGTTACCCATAGCGGGAAGCAAACCGCAGTTCCTCAGTTGTCCAGCGTGTGTTTTACTTACTGTCTTGGCTCCTTCTTCACCTGCATTGTATTTTCTGCTGTTCGGTTACAGAAGCTGTATTACTGGATGCATTTGTATGTCCCACAACCCAGTATCAGTATTTGTATATTGTGTGCATCTTCTCTGGACTGCAGCACACATGCCTATGTTCACAAATGTTGCTGTGCAGAGTTCTTCTGCAATGCATGATGGGAACACATGCTTTCTGAGAATTCTTGATGCTGTGTCGAAAGAGGATATGCTGTGTTTGGTAAACCTGAGTGATGCAAAAGTTTGTGGAACAAACTTATCCTGCCAGTGTTCCTTGCATTGTTTTAGCTTATAAGCTGAGGTTATCAAGGATTGTAGTGTATACTATGGTGTGCGTAATTTCCACTACATTCTGACTGCATTCAACTTCATGGACATAACCTCAAATTTTCCTGCCATTTTCATGTCAGCCACATGTCATACAGGAATTGTAGAAATGTTTGTGATGTGTCTGCAGAATCTCAATTTAAATATGTGTTTTGTGGGACCATTATTTTGTAGTTTTACATTCTACCAAAAAAAAATCCTTACCAAAGTTCGATGTTTTTAATACGGCATTTCAGGCCCGTATATTGTGTGCTGCTGATGTCACTAACATGTTACGTTCTCATGGTGGCCTTGTTTCTGTTGCTGATGTTATGAAACTAAAATACACAAATGTATGAGGTTCTGTAGTAATTGTAATTGTATTGTATGCATCCTTCTTGACAAAATGTGTATAGGAGATGTCAGTACCATCTCTATATACACGCACACACGTGTTCATCGTACTTGTCAGTACGGTATTATACAGAATATAGAATTTTGATTGAAAACCATCAAGAGAAGAAATGGCTTATAAAACCTATGTCCAGATAGATGGTAGGAATTGTTGGAATTAGTGTTAGAAAAAATTGCATGCGGGTATGAACTGAATTAAACTGGCTTAGGATGGAACCCCGTGGCAAGCTTTGTGAAGCTGGTAGTGTACACTCATCTGTGATTAAAAAAAACGCAGTTTGTTGACCATATACCCAGCTACCAACTTTCAAGGAATAACCTGCAACATGAAGTTGGTTGTATGGTTCAGAACCCATTCGGGTATATTTGTGACAGGCAGGTTGCCTGCATGACATACCTGCAGCAGTAATATTAAAGTGTAACCTGAAGTCATCCTTGTGATACAGCCAGCAGTTTCCTTTCTGTCCACAGGTCTGATTCCACACTAAGCACGTCGCATCTGAAACATTTGAGTGTTTAGGTGCACATTTCTGAATTGCACACAGTGGTACAGTGTTACAGACCTGTGAGACTGTGTCCTTTCTACAAGAGGTATAGGAATGGGTAGATGCTTATTTACAGGTGGCATTAGAAAGATTTTTCTTTTTGTGCATTCTGTCTCATATTTAGATACACACAGTGTGTTGTAAGTTGAGCAGATGTCAGACTGGGCAGTAGCAGACAGCTGCTATTCCTTTAGGTTGGGTACATCAACAGTGATTTTATAAAAGCTGTTTTTTTTTTTTCAAAATTAGTGACTGTCATGGAAATAATTCATAATGCAATGTATGTATTTTATTGCACTTTTTTCTTTTTCCCGTCCAGTGAAAATGTAGTAATATATGCCATGGTGTGTTGGGCCTTCTTGTAATAAAACCAACTAGATGCACTAATTTCTCAAATTTATTTTTGGAATAAAACTCTACATGTTTCGGACAGTTCCTCTGTCCATCATCAGGAGTTTTTCACTGTACGCACAGCAATGGTATATGTTATACAGGTTTGCTGTGTGTACAGTGAAAAACCCCTGATGATGGACAGAGGAACTGTCCGAATCGTGTAGAGTTTTATTCCAGAAATCAATTTGAAAAAATTTGTGCATCTGGTTGGTTTTATTACAAGAATTTATCGCGATGCACGGTCACCTGAACGTCAAAGAAGCGTCAGGCCTGTAAATAATTTGTATCTTACTACAAGTTAGTGATTGTAATGCTCATACATGTAATGTAAGTGCACTTCACTAAATTTTGTCAGTATCTGTCAAAAATCAAAACAGTTTTTTAAAGATTTTGTTTAGAATCTGTAGTATAGTGGTTGTTAAAATATAAATATAACTTGTACATATTATACAAGAGCAGGGACATATGTCAGATTCATTGAAATCTGTCAGAGGACTCTAAGGATATACAGACAAATGCACTTATGATCCAAAGTGACCCTTACAATGAACCAGAATAAATAAACAGGACTGACAAACATAACATAAAACTGACTGTCCCACTGTGTGGCCTGCAGATCACTTGCTTTAGCTGATGCTTTTTATCACCATTAATGAAAACAGAGGCTCACAGTGGGCTGTAGCACTACTGATGATGATATTTTATGACAGAATTTGTAGCTATGTCTGTGATTTGTCTTTGTAACAGATCTCACTTCCCAGTCTGCAGTCGTTTGTCAGTCGTTGCCATAGGACCAAAAACTAAAGAACTTATTTGCACAGCTGCACTGTTGCTGTTCTAAATCGTACAGAAAATTACCTCAACAAAAGTTTTGTAGTTATTGTTGATCTGTTGCCATCGTGTCAGGACTAGGTAAACATTGGCACATCCAGCCATGTTCTTACTGACTGTATGGAATTAAAGTGTATGGTGTTGGGATTATTTCCAGTGATGAAACGTTCATACCAAGTCTTGTGGCAATTGTACCGTCAGTTCTGAAGCTTAAAAAGATAGACACACAGATAACACAGTATCTCACTAGCCTACTTTCTTCTGTGTGTCCAATCATTTGAACTTTTAAACCAGCGGACAAATATTTATGAAACCTCTGAGGATTTTATATCGAGTGCTACTTGAACCCCATATTTTATGGTGTACTGTATACAATGGTAATGTCACGCAGATGCACAAATGTGTGAGGTGTCAGCGTGGATGTATGGATTCTGGGTGATGTCACCTTGGGAGCTGAGTTTTGTGTTATGGCGCCTATTTTGTGTGATGGCGCCTACTGTTTGTGGATCCTCAGAATGGTACTTGCTTCATGTCAGCCTTCTGGCACCTAGAGTTTTGAGGTGGCTTCTGCATTTTTAGAGTATCTGTACACCCATTGGTGTGAGTCACGGTACTTGTACTTTGTACAGAGGTCCTGCAGTTATGCACAGTAAAAATCTTTGACAACTACACAACTTCATGGATTCCACTCATCCTGTGACTCCCTGGTGATGTTAAAAAAGACCTGCATGTATGTTATTCATGTCTGTGCATTATAGATTCTTAGTTTCATTAGTTTTTGATCTAGGAGTGTCTGTCTACAAATTTAGACATTTTTAGTAGGTAAGTCCTACTTACCAATAATGGCTCCATATATTATGGGTCCAGGAATGAAGGCAAGAAGACTAACAAGTACTAGACTTAATCCCTGAGCGAATGATTTGTCTTTTGTTGCCACACACCTGAAAGTA
>Ga0123354_10014262_pt1 | contig 12370 bp, 15 predicted proteins | sample TergutLab28metaG_2_FD_97872 | JGI IMG/M metagenome (GOLD analysis project Ga0123354, IMG submission 97872) | Labiotermes labralis P4 segment gut microbial communities from Petit-Saut dam, French Guiana - Lab288 P4 | ecosystem: Host-associated > Arthropoda: Insects > Digestive system > Gut ... | reverse complement strand
GGCGCCCGAACCCCGCGCCCACGTGCGCACGGGGGCCCGCCCCCCCCCCCCCCCCCCCCCCGCCGACGTTATTGTATCGTACGGTAAAAATACACGCACACACAAGTCCGCAGTAAAAAAATGCCTCCGCCTCATGAATCCGACAAGTTGGTCACATTCAGCTGCTGCCGTATTCAACAGTTTGGTTACCTTCAACAAAAGCTGAGAGCCAAACTTTTTGAACGCACTTGTTATTGTTCTTAATTGTCCTCTTCAGAAAGAAACGAAGCCAGGGAACAAGGCTCATAAATTATGCAACTCCGCTGGTATGGAAACCATGCCGTTGGGAACGAAAAAGAAAGCCGTTGTTCGCTTGAGCTAGAAGATAGCACGCGACCTTAATTATATTATTACCATATCTACCTTACATAAATACCTTAGGTGTGAGTCACAACTTGGTCCTCTGTGAGATACGCGATGAGGCAGAAGAAACAGTTGAGCAGTGAGCATACAGTACAAAGCGGCACAATCAGATGGCAGTGTCATGTCGCGTGAATAATATGGCAGCCAGTCATATAACGGTGACACGACTCGTGTTCATTAACGCAAAGCTTCCTCCGCGTTGAATTCGCCATAACGGATAAGAGCATGAAGAAGTATTAAGGAGCGGAGATGTAGCTCCACGCATTCTTAACCTTGGCATTAGATGAAAGTGAACGCCCGCTTTACCCCCTCCCTCCCCCCGCGGTTCCCATTGAATAGGAGGTTCTGGGGGGGGGGGAGGGTGCACCCTGCCTGGATGCCGTACAGAAGAGCAAAATCTCCAGTCGTCCAGCCCGTAGCCTAGTCACTATACTGATTGAGCTACAGCAGACCCTAAAAACTGCTTCATTTGTAGTTACTCGTCACTAAAATTACTAATAATAATGCTTATTAACTGCAATTGGGTTGTCACCCGGTGGCCGTTATTGTTTTACATGTATACAAAATATGAAGCTAGTTACTAATAAATTTAAGTCAGGAGGGCTACATGAGAAGCATGTGGTGGCAACTTGGAATTGTGGGAACCATCTCAGCATTTGCTTATAGAGAAAGGGAAATCAAGAAAAACCTGTGTCTAGGTGGCCGGTCGCAGGACCTTCCGAATACTGACTGCTAGCCAGCAGCCCGGCATCTAAAGTAAAAACAGCAATACACACGTAGCACAACAATTACACATGAACACATTAGATGACAACAATACACACAAGACAACTTAAAATAAAACATGTACGAAAGGTGTATAATTTCTAGTATTTTTACTAGGATGAGATTAAAATGGCAAGGCATGTTGTATGAATAGGGGCAGATCAGAAATGCGCATAAAAGGTGGGTTAGAACACCTGAAGTGAGCTTTTGCAAAATGTGGCCATACAGGGGAGAATATTATTCAACTGGTTCTCACAGAAAAAGGATGGGAGGGTATGGACTCATTTGAGTGAAGGCAGGACCCGTTCAGCCTTCAATGGTAGTAAACAGCATAAGGTTAAGGTGTCTCATTACAGGCCTGGACAGGCCTTTAGGGCTCCAGGTTGAGGCACCCACCATTTCTATACAATCGAAACATTAAGGTATCAAGGTTGTCAGTCCCACGCACCGGCCGTTTTAAGCCCTCCAGTAGATACTCCTGGTGATCATTTCTGTTAGAGGCCGAGTCGTAGAGACCATTAAACTGCAAACACAGTATAGAAGGATAGGTCCTGGCATGATACGACCGAATGATATACCGGCGGTTAAAAAAAGAACAGTGCCATCTTGCAGAAGCGACGCCACGCAATCTGGTGGTTACATATTTTTTTTCGGAGGAGTCTGCCGCCTTCACCTTCAGGGTATATTCCTACCAGACTACACGACGTCACATACAAGGTGATAGCCATCTAGTATCTCGGTACTTGTCTGTGGTGGATGGAAACACCATGAAATACGCATGCTGGCTAGTCAAGTCTTCGGCCCACTATTTGAAACCAGGACCTCCCAAATATGATGCAAGAATTCTGGCACCTACATGACCGTAGAGTTCGGTGACCACACAAACGATACCCTCAGACCTCAACCTGTCTGTATTTTTCATTTAATATGACTGACCAAGTTTTACACCCATACACATGCCCCGAAGACCAGTCCAAAATTCTTGTGGATCGTGACATCGCGTTGATCGGTGCATATATACATTTATTTACTTATTTATTTATATTTACATGTAAGAAGGATCAACAAAATTCACACTTTTTAATTAATAATTTAATTATGTCTTCGACTAAATTAAATGATTAATGAAAAAAGTCTGTATTTTGTTGGTCATTATTACATCAGAATAACGGTTCAAAAAACGTTATATATATATATATATATACATATACATATACATGTCGACGTTTCCATCGAATCTGCACAGTACATCCTATACAACAGTACTTCTCGTAGTCACCGACTCAAATCTCATACTTAAACATCCGTTCAAAACTGTATATGGCCACAGCGGTAACTTGTTCAGCAACGAATAAGCGTAGCTCAGGTGGACGGACCGGTATAGTTAACATTATCGCGCTGCCTTGGCCTTACGATATCACACAGTGCGCTACAAATAATCGATTCGTTGTGCGGTCTGCAGCGCCACGTCATGGCAGGAGATAGTCCCAAACCGATTTTACTGCAGAGCACGGGTCCCAGTGTACCTCGCGCTGCTGGGGCTGCAGGCAGCTACAAATCATAATCTAGACCAGTGGCAGGCAACCTTTGGACACGAGGGCCAAATCAAGATAAACGCAAAATGCATGCGAGGCACATTAGAAACGACACCTACGGCTTTATGTGTCATTAAAGAAACCTGTCGTGACTAATGGGGTGGTCAGTCTTACTGGAAACAAATCTTAAACAAAGCAGCAATGTGCGCATACCGTAACATTGAGGCGCGTTCCTGCAACCATTGTTGCGGTGGAGAAGGGTTTAGTACATATTCTGAGTGCGTGTCTGTAGCCTTAATTATCCAGCGTGCAGTGCACATGCGCCATATTGTCATCTGTGGCCTGTCCGGCTGTACAGTATTTTTCCACATTATCTCATAAACGGCACGATTTCCGAAAAAAAAAGTTATTGAACAAAAAATGTGTGTTTTGATTTTTTCTACATCTTTTGTCTGAAACATTTCTCATTCTATGAAGAATTTAGTGAGATATGATCAAAATTGCATATCGGTTGTCACGTAAAATAAGCGTCGTTCGGGTCCGATTTTAATGAGATTTTAATTTTTCTCGGTAGATTTTCGAAAAGTACTCGAATGCTGCACTTCATGAAAATCCGTCCAGTGGGAACAGAGTTGTTCCGTGCGGACGGATGGACAGACGGGACTAAGAGAAAGGCAGAGATGACGAAGCTATTAGTGGCCTTCCGCAATTTTGCGAACGCGCCTAAAAATTTCGAATTAACCGAACAAAACTCGATACTAAACTTACCTAAAGAGTCCTTACTTTTGCCTCTCTTATACTAAATCCTGAATTCTTATAGTAAAACCAACTAGATGCACAAATTTCTCAAATTTATTTTTGGAATAAAAATCTACATGTATCGGACAGTTCCTTTGCCCATCATCAGTTTTTCACTGTACACATGGCGATGGTATATGTTATACATGTTTGCTGACATATACCATCGCCATGTGTACAGTGAAAAACTCCTGATGATGGACAGAGGAACTGTCCGAAACATGTAGAGTTTTATTCCAAAAATAAATTTGAGAAATTTGTGCATCTATTTGGTTTTACTATAAGAATTTATCACGATGCACGGTGAACATGAACGTCAAAAAATAAATCCTGAGTAAAAAGACCTGAGTTCATGCACATAAGTTTATCTGTGTCCCACTTGTCCCTTCCCTTGCACCTCTTTGTTCACTGTTCGCCGTTGTTAAAAACCTCAGTGAGAAAATAGACACTGCTTGTGGGTCACTAGAATGCTACTATATGGGATACATTTGAGAAGATGCAACACGAAGTTGGAACTTCTGCTTATATTTTGGTATGACATGCATGTTGTACTACCAATAATGCAACGTGTCTTTTGAATAGTATTTTTCCTGAATGCCGGTACAGTAATTATTCGTAGAAATTCACAACTTTTTGCGTCGTGTTCCTGACAGCAGATGACGTACCACACTGCAAAGGTACAAAGGCCATAGTTCCCGCATCGTTGAACTAAAACCTCTCCAATCTGGCCGCGTTAATCAAATATCATCTTTATGTGAAACCGGGGATGCCATGGGAGACAGGTCGCCCGGACGGCGAAATTTTTAACGGTGGCGAACAATACGGAACTTGCGTCGTGGCACCTTTCCGGCGTCTACAAATTTGAGGTGGCTCTTAGCCTTTTGGAGAATTTGTGCACCCCTTAAGTAAATGAATTAACTACCCCATCGGGAACAAGTATCCAAGAGAGACAGTGTTCCATGTTGTGGATTGTTTAACGACACTTACATCACCTACATCACATGGCATTGACGGTAATAAATGAATACAGAACAGTGGCGGAAAAATAATTGGCAGGATAACCCCAAGTAAAAGCAGCAAAGCAGTCCCGTTACAGGCCTGGCCAAGAGCGTTCCAGGAAGTTTGGGTTCCCAGATTTCGTGACAACGGCACAGGATGGTGGTAGGTTGCCAGCCTTAAGCACCGGCCGCCTTTACCCCCAGGAAATACTCATGGTACTCATTTCTATTAGAGGCTGAGTCGACCCCAGGGCCATAGTGCGATAGGAAGGATTTTGTCAATGAAAAATTCCAGTGACACCAGCTGGGATCGAAACATGACCTTCCAATTTGTAGCACAGCACCTTAACCACTGTGCCACCGCGGTCCCCTATAACCTCAAGTACTAGGAGAAAACCCCGTCACAGTACCACTTCGTCCACCACAAGTCCCAGAAGGCCTGATCCTGGCGTGGCAGTATGAAGCCAGTAACCTATCGAGAGCTACCGTAGAGTATTATTCATTCAGAATTTGGATAGCTTTATGCCAGGAAAAGGCTCTCAGAACCCGGTGAATTGGAGCGGGTATGGGCCTGGATCCTGCACGAACGGTGTGACGAGAACAATCTCTGCCTTACCCGGGCATCGAAACCCGGTCGCCCAACCCACATCATGATCATTATAGTTTCCCAAGGCATGGCAGATATCATGGGATGGCCCGGGGGATTCAGGCTTGATGCGATAATGGATGCCGTGTTCGGGGACACGACAAAAAGGACACCGTGCATCGAGGCATCGGAATCCTTGAGCTGTGTCCGGTTAATAACATACGACTCCGTCGTCTAGGAAGGGCTAATATCGCTGATCTGTTACGGGGGCTCAAATTCAAATGTAACAACGGCCAGCAAATAATTTGGAACATTAACAAGGGCCAGGGTTATTTTGAGAAATGAAAATGCTTAAATATTTTGTTTCAAATTAAACGCGCCATTCAGAATATTTGATACCTTTAGTCACAAAAGTGAAACACGTGACTGAAACGGATTTACTGGGTACAGCGGCGACAATCGTGTTCGCCGCCTCCCCCATCGTTGGCAACGCACGGCAGACAAACTCCGAGACGACTCCGAAGGTCGTTCGTGGTTTGCAGAAGTTGTTTGTGCCGTACTCTTTGTTCCACATTCACACTGTACCTCACAATAAAACGACCTTTCAAAACGCATGTGTTTTGTAACCTGCTACCAGTGGCTCGTGTCAATATACCCCCACCTGATGGCAACATTTACATATGCACGCCACACACTTTCAAAAGTACAAACCCTACTGCCCAACTTTTCCACATTTTGGACAGAGGACCCAAAACAAGGTGGCACTGGTGTGGCTCCCACCTCAGAATTTCGCCCACTTGCCACATTTTGTTACTGATCGGAGGATTTTAAAATGTATGACAAATATAATGACCTCCAATGGCATAACTTCATCATCATCATCATCATCACCACCCATCACGAGTTGGGCCTGTTTTGGTCTCATCTAATAGTCTCTTCAAAGGTCTTCCAGGTCATCTTCATCTGGTCTACATTTCAGCATTATTTTTGGTATCTTGTTGTTTATTCTTGTTACATGTCACTTAATGAACGTGGCATAACGTTCATACAAAATTTCGTAAAAATCAGTCACCCAGTTCAAAAGAAACATGCACACACACACACACACACACACACATACACTTTCTTTCTTTCTCTCTCTCTCTCTCTCTCAAAAAAAAGTGCACAAGCACACTTACATTCTTTCCCTCACACTCACTCATAAAGACAGAGAAAGAAAAGAAAGAAAGAAAGAGGATGGGGGGTCACACCGGTGTGCACTCACTCTAAATAGAAAAAGTTGCATTTCTCTTTTGGGAACGTGTCCAAGAGTCTTAAGAATTTTGTTTTGACAGTAGTACCAACTACAAATTCTGTTTACAATTTCAGAACTCCATCAAACTGCCAGCTGTCACAACAGTCTGTGGTCACTTGCAGCTTTGATGCATTTTCAAAATGTAAACAGGAGAGAACATGAGCGACAGACTGCCATGCACTTGGCAACATGTCACGCTGATCTTCAACGAAACAAGGATATCACAGGTACTGCACTATCAGTCATATGCAAATACAGATAAAATGCGAGGTGCAGACTGATGCTGCTGGCTGCTGAAATAAGCACTTTCACAAGACAAACCACCCAACACATGGAGAGCTAATGACAGGACCATATGCAGTGCTACAGTATCTATTTATAACAGGCATTAAACATACTCATACTGCACTTCCCAATGACAAAGAACTCACTGAATTCAAATTTACCGCTAATCTTTGGTTGAATTCACTGTAATTGCACCAGATGTCACTTGAATACAGTCTACAACTACCAGTAAGCATTAACAACATTAGATGGCAGCATATACTTTTAAATCTAAAATTCACTTGAAATGGTAAATATTTTGAAACTATATGTTTGACAAAACTGGGAATGGTTACAGGAATTGGTCATCATACCTCATGGGAGATCGAAGTTCACAGGACATCAATGCCGGTTGAGAAAAGCTCTAATAGCAGGAGTAAGGATAATCATCATGAATGAAGTGCTGCATCCATTTCCCGAAAGACAAGTCAGTCAACACGTGCGCCAACTCCATGTTAGACACTCATCATTAATAACAAGAGATTTATCCATCTGTTGCAGCAAATTCCATAAAATTACATGCACTGGCATTCACAAAAGCATAGATCAGAGTCTGAGATGGATCAACCCATGTTTTATCTTATCAACCTGTTTCTCAAAGCTTCTGTTAATATTATCCTTGAAAAAAACATAGTCAGTACAGTGACTACACTAAGGACAGGATGGTCTGGGGTTTGAAACTGTAACACTGGCAAGAAATTTAACCCATCTCAAATGTCAAAACCAGTTCCAGGGCCCTTCCAGGTATCTATTCAATCAATACTGGCGGCCCTTCATGAGGGTGAGACTGACCACTCACCTCCACACAGTGCCAAGGTGAAGAACAGTGGAGCTATACCTCTACTTCACCTTCATGCCTTCATAGCATCTATATGGGCAACTTCATGAATTTACGTGACACCAACCTGTTGTGTCAATCAGTAGCAATTTAAATCCACAAAAACACAACATCTGAACACGGTACATCCAATGTTTCAGTCGTTCTGCTCAACCACCATCAGGTAGAACACATTAGGTACTTACATAGAAAAGTGTGCTGTTGAAGAGACTGCTCCTTCAGAATTAGCCTCATAAAATATATAAATTAGTTATTATTCTCAATAAAGAAATAGTAAACATATAAAATGTTCATTAAAATTTCCAATTAAAATCCAAAAGTATCATAGATTTGAGGATAAAAGACATTCCTATGTATTAGGACATCAAGGTTGAGCATATGCCACCGTAGTTACTGTTACATTGCGTGTTCTGTTGTTTTGGTGAAAGAACACACAACGTGTGCAACCTTCACATTTTACACATGGTACAAATGTAGGTGCATGTATTATTATTTGAAACAGATGACTTCACAGAACAGATCCCATACAGTCAAAGTTCACTAACCTTCACTAGCGACACAAGATGTCCAGTAGGTTTGGACAGCCACAAGCAAAGATGTTTATAGTGTAAAAAAGAAAAAAGAAAGTTTAAGCCACGCATAACCTAGCACACTACAAACCAAGGCCACATCCAGTATTGCCCGTTGTATGGTTTATGTTGTCACACGTTGCAGTAACAGTATATACGGCTCCGTGGATGGTGACTGTATGTTTTCCCCCTTTTTGTGGGAGGGCTCCTCAAGTAGGGACTCTGACAGATATGAATGAATAAATAAACCATTGGCTCTGGAGATGAAGCATCTCTCTCCGTAGGAACCCTGTTGGGGAACATGGAGGGAGGCTCATTTACCAGGACTTTGAGGGAAAGGTAAATTATTAGGGGTTCCTTTCACCAGAGATTGTTGGAGGACTCTGGAAATGGAGCATCTCTCTCTATGGGTGCACGTGAGGGGAACCTGGAGGGGGGGGGGGCTCCTTTACTGGGGACCCTGAAGGTTATGTAAAGGAAGGTTCTGGTGATGGGCATCTCTTCCCATAGGGGCCCCGTTGGGGAACCTGGAAGGGGGCTCATTTACCAAGGACTTCAAGAGACGGATGAAGGTTATTTAGAAAAGGCTCTGGAGATGGGCATCTCTCTCCATAGGGGCCCTGCCGAGAAACCTGGAAGGGGGCTCATATACTGGGGAATTTGAAAGATGAATGAAGGATGGCTCTAGGAGTGAGACTCTCTCTCCGAGGGAGCTCTATGAGGGGAACCTGGAAGGAAGGCTCCTTTACTGGAGATCCTAATGGATATGCTAAGTAGGGCACTGGAACCGGGTGTTGGTTTCCAATGGGGCCCTACTTTTGGGAAACATGGAGGGACAATCCTTTCCTAGGGCCTTTGAGATAAGGGAAAAATTTCTTTATTTCTGTAAACAGGCAGCTCTCTCCCTAGGGGTGCTGTGGGGGAACCTGGAGGGGGTACGTTTACTGGGACTTTTGAGAGAAAAAGAAAATGCATATCTGGGTTCCTTTTCTTGGATACAGAGGACATTAAAAGTTAAGTCTGGAGGCCATCAGAAATTTTAGCAAGGAACAGGGCTCCCCTGAGCTGATAACAGATTATGGGGCACAAAGGGCCCATTTATAAGGCCTAGGTGCATCGGGACTGTAAAGGCTCAAACACAAATGCCAATCTAAACAGTATATAGGAAGCTCTTCTATGCTCAAATCTATGATACTTTAGAATTTTAGTGAATATTTTATGAGTTTACTATTCCAATATTGGGAATAATAGCAAATTTATATATTTTATCAGGCTAATTGTAAAGGAGACAACTCTACCATAGCATACTTCCGTTTTCTTCCTGATTATGTTCAAATGGAATGAGCGAAAGGTGTTTTAGGAAAGTAAATAAGTGAACACAGTGTTCAAATGTTGCATTTGTGTGCATTTAAATTGCTGCCAAAGGAAAACTTTACTTTGCTACAAGTCCAGAGACAGTTCAATAAATAAAATGACTAGATACAAGCTGACACCTAGGTTCAATCCCAGCACAAACGGCCTTTTTTTCATCAACCTTTCCTGATAAGCTCTAGGATCCACGCAGCCTCTAATCAACAAACACCTGACGCTTGTTCCCTTTAGATGAAGTGGCCAAAACCTGAAGCCACACGCTCACTTGTGTAGTGACCATGTTAAGAAAATGTGAAGCCTCAGTTCCCTTCCTTTATGCCTGTATGGTGTTGTACTACACTTTACATTACACGCAAGACTTTTCAATGAAAATGCTGTGTGCATTTCTTGTTTCTTCCATGTATACTAAGTATAAGGTACTCAAAGTGAAAATTATTAATCAAAACAGCTGACATTCCTAATACATAAGGATTTCTCTTAAGTTTGACATAATGGAATTTCATGTGTTCTACCCATTCCTGTATCAAATAAATATCTCTCATCTCATTCAACCAACATTAAGAAATTTTACTACTATATACAGATAGATACATGCTTATATGGTACATAACTTTTATATACACATCATACAACAATAAAATACATTATGTACAATGAAGGTAAATGAATGTTTGCAAATATGACCATCAGGAAACACTTAAGAGTTATTTCAGTAACATGTCTATAGGTATTTTCCGGACAATTGGATGGGAAGAAGATTGTACACAATAAAATACAGTTTTAGCACCACAATCCCTACCACCACCCATGTGCCCTTGCAAGCCCTGTACCAGGACATGGACTACTGCCACCTCACATACGATCCTGAAGATGGCAACGACAGTGACTCCTGAAGCTAATGAGCTTCAGCACACAAAATGCAGCTAAATCCTAGCAAGGAAAGTTACAAATCACATGCAGCCTATAAAGGCTTCTGGGCAAGGACATGACTGACAGTTAACTAAGTGCATGGAGAAAATTCTTCTTGAAAAGTCAACAGTTGCTCAACTAGTGAAGAAATTCCCTGCCTCTTATGGAATTCAACAGTTACTGCAATCACTGGCAAATTTTCTTGCACAAGATAATGCCAGAATAAAAAATGACTACAGAAAATCTCTGTATATTCACTTTTAGTCTTCATTCAATCTACCATCATAATTCAAGAAACTTCAAAATAAAACCAAACTATTGTGCCCTTTATACTTTGTCTTGTGAAAATTATGTGCATGTAGATTAAGGAAATGAAGGTAATGGAATTTTCTAGTAAACAAGTATAAATTTACATTCCAAATGCAGTGTTTAGAGGATACAGCAAATCTGGCTGTGTCAGAGATGTCTTCAAAATACAAAAGCTACAGTCAACCCAATCACAGTTGAACTACGTACTCAGTCAAATGTCAGAGGGATAGATGAGAACGGTAGAACAGGATTCAATATCTCCGCCTCCAGACCTGCTGCCATACAGTCACTTGCAGAGGAGAATTCACCTAATGATTCCAAAACCTTGCCTAAGTTGTACCTGAAATGGAAAGCAATGTAAATTTTACATTTATTTCCTGTAAAGTATTTCTAACATCCATACCACATCCACAATCTTAAATCAGTCTATACTAATTAAAACTTCAGTAACACCAACAAATGCACAATTCTACAATGAATGTATTCTTTCTATTACTTAGCTTGTACATGTTTTGGCATTTTCACCACCCTCATGCAGCTTACACAAGTCTTCATTAAAACATACAGCAATACATAATTTACAATAAAAAGCATTTGTTTTGATGTAAAGTGTGTAGTTTTGGTTAAAATTGTTATATATGTATAAAATTAAGAATAATGCTTATATTTTAAAGGATGTGATCACTCAATTTAACATTCACAGGCCCATGCATCGCTAATATATTCGCAGAGTACAGACAACAAGACACAACGTTTCACAATTTATTAATTTTTTAAGACGCTCTACATGTTTCAGACGGTTTTTCCGTCCATCATCAGGAGTTCAAAACTGCACATACAGCTTCAGGTATTTGTCAGACCAATACCTGAAGCTGTAAGTGCAGTTTTGAGCTCCTGATGACGGACTGAAAAACTGTCTGAAACATGTAGTGTCTTACAGAAATAAATAAATAAATTGGGAAATGTTGCATCTTGTTGGTTGTACTCTGCGAATGTGATCACTCGTGGATCAAGAAAGAATAGATGTTTGTAAACAATAACTAGATGTTGTGGAGACTTATACATCTTTTAATCATAACCAACACAAAAATTATATTTTCACCATATCAACAACAATTTCTATTTTTATACATGTATATAAAAATTTTAATCACAACTGCGCAACTGACAACAAACGAAATGCATGTTTACTGTAAATTATGTATTGCTGTATGTTTTAATGAAATATTGGTGTAAGCTCCCTGAGGATAGTGACAATGAAGAAACATGTAGGAGTTAAGTAACAGAAAGAATAAATAGATTGTAGATTATGCATCTGTTGGTCTATTGAAGTTTTAATACGACACAATGTATGGAATTGTGCGGGTGATAAAACCGAGAAGAATGAGATGGGCTGAGCATGTGGCACATATGGGTGAGGAGAGGGGGGTGTATAGGGTCTTGCTGGGGAAACTGGAGGGAAGGAGACCACTGGGGAGACCTAGGCGTAGATGGGTGAATATTAGGATGGATCTCCAGGAGGCGTGATGTGGGTATATGGACTGGATATGGCTGGCCCAGGATAGGGACAGTTGGCGGACGCTTGTGAGTGCGGTAATGAACCTTCGGGTTCCGTGAAATGCGGGGAATTTCTTGACTAGCTGCAAACCAGTTAGCTTCTCAAGAAGGACTC
>Ga0123354_10014260_pt1 | contig 12373 bp, 7 predicted proteins | sample TergutLab28metaG_2_FD_97872 | JGI IMG/M metagenome (GOLD analysis project Ga0123354, IMG submission 97872) | Labiotermes labralis P4 segment gut microbial communities from Petit-Saut dam, French Guiana - Lab288 P4 | ecosystem: Host-associated > Arthropoda: Insects > Digestive system > Gut ... | reverse complement strand
TGCGTGTGTGAGTGTGTCTGTGGTGTGTGAGTGTGGTGTGTGTGTGTGTGTGTGGTGTGTGTATGTGTGTGTGTGAGTGTGTGTGTCTGTGGTGTGTGTATGTGTGTGTGTATGTGTCTGTGTGTGTGTGTGGTGTGAGTGTGTGTGTGTGTGGTGTGAGTGTGTGTGTGAGTGCCTGTGTGTGTGAGTGTGTCTGTGGTGTGTGAGTGTGTGTGTGTGTGTGTGTGTGTGTGTGTGTGTGTGTGGTGTGTGTGTATGTTTGTGTGTGTGTGTGTGTGTGAGATAGAAAGAGAGAGAAATAATGAAATGACTGAGTAAATACCAAATAATCTTAAGTTCTGGAGGGTCCTCTAAAGGCGCGCGTTTTATCTACGACAGAGACGTATTCACAGTCAACTACAAGAACTGTGTAACATTGACTGAACCTTACCTGGCCGCCTGGTGCTGCAACAAAGCAGAAACGTTGCTCGTTATGTGTGAGTGAAACATGCTTCCGGGAAAGAGAGACAGAGCAAAATGATGTCAGAAAGGAACATTTTATGCTACGCAGAAAGGCTCTGTTTGTGGTTCCATAAACTCGGCGAAGATATAAAAGTATAATTGAAAATGCACGAATTAAATTATGAAATATAAATTAAAGACAAAATTGTGTGGGCCATAAACGGAATATCGTTACAACTACAAGGAACTTTTAACCGAAGAATTAAAATTGGGAGCCCAGGAACGAGAGTGATACGAAAGTTCACATGATGTTGATGAATGCCCTCTGTCAGATAATGAAATTACGATACGGTGCATGGCGTGCGGCAGGATTGTAGCTAATGCGCTGTTAATGAAAGTGGGCAAGGATATGAATGGGAGCGTCCTAGACTGTTGTATTGGAATTCAGGAAAGCCATGACAACTCTCGATCACATTGCCTGTGTGTGACCTTAATATGAAGTAGTCTGCAGAGCGTTGAGTCAGACGCGTTGCCCCTACATTAACTTTTTTTGTCCACGGTGTTAATTATTTTGAGAATCGCTTGGCGAGGCACTTAATTAACCACAAGAAAATATGTATCTTTACTTTTATTTAGTGTCAGCGGCATGTAAACAACTGATGTTTTTATGCTCGCTGGTAGTATGCCTATACTCTGTGCGTTCGATCTCTGTGCAGAGACTGGCCCATACACCTCCTGAGTAATAACATAGTGAGAATAGACGGTGGGAAGTTTTCTGTACAGCGAATTTTCATGTGTCTTCGTAGAATGTTTTGACTGTACGTTGCATGCATACGGACGGACAGACTTGATGAAGTGAACAGCTGTGTGTAAAAGTACCCGTCACTCTGATCGTTAATTCGGTTAACACAAAAGTCCTGTAACCTTCCAAGACGGTTGAATAAAGGAAAAAACGAAATTATTTTAACACGGTTGTACAATTTTCATTTGCATGTTAGGTGGATTGTTTGTTTTCACGGCATGGTGCCTCCTCGAGTTCTCTTAAGAGGAAACGGGCTCCAGATATATAGCGTTCCTGTCGGCTGAGAGGTAGTGGACAGCCGCCAATGGGTGATACTCCAATTTTAAGTGCTTATTCGTCGGTTTAGGAACCTTGAACTATAAAATGGACTGGATTCTGTGTGTACCATAGTACTTCTACACGTTACAGTGGAGTCCAAGTGTAGAGTTGGTGATAACGATGATAGTGACCCTTCTCGTTTCATAACAGAGAATTTCTGGTCCACGTGTTTGTTTACGCCGTTATAATAACTACACATTGCAGTCAGTTCCTTTGTTCGCTGTTAAATTGCTCGGAATTAGCGTAGTCGTTCAGTTGGTGTTGCTTGGTACACTGGATAGTCAGTCGCGCTGTGTGTATGTCTTGATCAGTTAATTTGTTAGATGCTGACGTTTTTGATCGAATAGTTGCTTAGCGTTTTGGTTTATCCATCAGGCTGTTGGTGTGTGGTTGGGTCTTTGATTATGTGATTCGGTGTTTATGGTTGTACCGTAAACAAGTCAGGACTTTCGACATTAACCTTTTAAAGCCTTCTCTCCTTCAGCACGAATCTCTAATCCTACAGATCGTGCTACTTATTTTATATTTAGGTAATGCACATTTGGCTATGTACTTCAGTGAAGTTCGTTAGGTTGCTTGCTGATGCGTTCCTACGAAGATGCCAGTAATTATTATTATTATTATTATTATTATTATTATTATTGAATTTCTCACTTCTTGGCTTTGGCTGGTTAATATTCACCTATCCTGGGATGCATTATTACTGTTATTATTATTATTATTATTATCATCATCATCATCATCATCTTCTTCTTCTTCATCTTTTCACGAATAAATAAAAAGTACAGTTGCAAATATTTTTAGCTTATTAGACTACCTATTGCATAAATTCGCATTTCGCCATGTTTGTTGTTGTTAATTTCATTTTCTAACTCAATTTGTCAGTTAATGGAAACTAAAGAAAATGGTCCGCATTGTTGCCATTTTTTGTAGTATGTTCTACAGAAGAATTGCTTTAACAAAGGTTGTACATATTTGAAAGCGCGCTTGCTCTGCGTTACTTTTATGTACTTGTTACCTCGCCAGTTTGTGGGCGGTAGCCGAATAGTTTGCTGATGTAGATTGATACAGAAGTTCTGTATTTAAAAATTGTAACGTTTAATGACTGTGGCTGCTTTTATGTTGCCAAGGCTCAAGATTTCATTATCCTGGGGAGTAAAGCGGTATCTCCCACAGGACTCCATTGTATCATGAACTTGTATTGTGAACTTACAAAACTTTACCTGTTAGAAAGTGAAACAGAATCCTTTCTCAACTTATTATAAACGCCTTTTCTTGCTACTTGGGCTTGCTACTTGGGCTTGCTACCCTACAGAACAGTAGGTGTTTGTGTGCGTGCATGCATGCTTTTTGAGACGCTGTTACCCTATGTTGTAATGTCTTTAAAAGGTTATGCAGTCATACGCACTTTCAGAATTGGTTTAAAGTGTTCATACATTTTGAAGTATATGCAGCACTAGTTGAAATTTTCCTGTTTTCACATCGGTGCTGTGGTTGTTTTTCAGGTTTCTCACTACCGCATTGCAGTTATCTTGTATGAAGGCAAGCCAAATCATGAAAGAATTTTTATAATACGTATTGAGAAGATATTCACACAGTAGTTAACCGTGTTTTTAATTTATTTTATGACCTAATCTCTGTACTGTTGACTTCTGGTCCAGCGGTCCACAACTTCCCACATTTCGTCAGAATAAAATGTTGCTGGCTGAGATATAAACCGTTCTTGCTTCGCTTCTGTCAATGACTGACGCATATATCACTTGTGTCAGTGTTTATTCTTGGGTTGTCCTAGGTATGTTGCCCATCCTGAACACTTGTTAACAGTCTACGGCCGCACAGTATTCCCGTTATCTTCCTCCTTTCTCTGAATCTTCCCGTGTATTTGTGAACTTCATGTGCCTCATACGGTTCTCGCGACACTGGACTGACATTCTTCCCTAGTTTGTACACGCTGTGACAACAAGAATCGGATTGTTTCGTTGCTCTTCAGTCAACTCCGTCATTGAAGCAGCCACGTTGCTTATGGTAAAACATTACTACCACTCACAAGATAGCAAAAACAAATGACATGCGAGAGAAGGGCGGAACTTATTATTTACAAGTATATTTTCCATCTATTTTAGTGGTGCCAAAATAACTTTTGTGGTAAACTGGAATTGTTATTAATTGTATAGTTCTCACTTTCTTACGGTATTAGTAGAACTTATTTCGCGTCACGAAACAACTGGCCAGGCCATAATACCGGTTCCGGATAGTTTGGTCCGTTTAGTGCAGCGTCTTGTAACAACTTACGAGTGGCCCATCTGACTCACATTCGGCAGACACCCTGCTATGGATATTGATCCGAGGATATTCCTGTTATTCTGACTTTCATATCGGACACTCGCAGTTCAGACAACTGCGATGTAGATATCTGCTTGCGATTTCCATGTCCATCCGTCATTCTTCGAACGCTGGCGTAGGAAAGTTGAATATATGCCTTATTAAATTTTCCTCCACATTCGCCTGCTGGAATAAATAACGTAGATATTCATAGCAGCCATGTTCGTAATAGGTCAGTTGTAGCCTTGAATAATCTGCAGCCCTTCTCACATTTCTATTTTTTTTTTTTTCGGTCGAGCATGTTTATTTAAATGTAGAGCACTTTTGGGGGTTTAAAAAAAAATTCCCCCATTCAAGGATTTTCCTCATATTGCCGCCAGTCGTTTCTCCTTACAATACCGATATCCTTAATGAAACTTACCTTGAATGATGAAGACCTGTCATCTTATGCGACTCCTTCCAGAACTGTCTTTTGCAGACCCTTTGGTTTGGATTGAATATCGACACAACTGCACATTATCCGTTTGTCCTTCTGTAGGCTGCCTTCTTGGAGTCTACTTGACTTATTTCTTTAGAACTATCCACTGGTGTTCACTAAGCTTCGTCAGAAAAAGTCGTTTTTAGTTGGTCCACTTGCGCACCTCTTTTGCGTGAGGTTCAGTTGAACTCTTATCATTTTCTCTAGAAAACGGCTTGTGTTACAAAGAAACTACTTCAGACATAAGTCCTGCCTGACACAGAGTGTAATAACATATTAGTTAATTAAGCGTGTGTTACTGGATCTTCACTGGGTGACTGACCAGATCAGGAAGAGACCAGAAGTTTCACAGTCCCGTTTATAACTATAGACGATGCGATAAAAGTTAAATTCCTCACAAAAAAAAGTATAATCGTGAACACCAAATTTAATATACGTTGTTTCAGTACTTTCGGACATTAAAGGTGTGAGCCGAAAGACAGGCACGATCTCCCGGTGATCGATTCATTTGTACACCTACCAAAATACTAGTAATAATTCTGTGCCGTTTTGAACTGGGACTCTTCACTTAGCACAAACGTTTTATTCCTCCAGTAAAATGGATTTTTGTAGAAGAGTTGTAGAGACAGAATGTAAGAAGGTAATTTCAATAAGTGAAATGAATTATAGAAAAACACCCTTGTTCTCCAAGAAATAATTAAGAATGTATTTATATTTTTCTACTGTGAAGTCAGTAAATTTGAGTGAGCGGATTGCTGTAAACTGTGCTTTCATAGTGGCACGTGCCTTAATTCTCTTGTTTTGTCAGAAGTCAGCCCTGTGCCTGTGTGGGTGCTCTTTTTGTTCTCCATGCAGTGGGCTCAAGGAAAATTACTGCAGGAATTTTGCTGTGTTCAGAATTACGTTTGCTAATGGGAAGAGCACTTTATGCTTTTTAGGATTTCATTTACTAAAACCGACAGGTACTTCCATTCTGTTCCCCATCTTAATATTTATTTTACTTTTGTTGTCTAGCTTAATTTCACTTCATCCCCCATTCTTCGAGGTACGTTTATTGAAGATATCAAGTAGCATTGATGGTGCTAACGCCTGCATGTAATTGTTATTCCTGTGTATGACGTCCCATAAGACATGAGTAACACTTTTTCTCCTGCATTGAAGTTTTGCGTACATTATCTTGTGAAGTTATGACAATGTTCGCTGTTGGTTATTTCCACTTTCCCCTTGAAATTTTTTAAATATATTTTAGACATCTGTGTAATGTACGTTTGAAGGAAGAGTCACGTGTTGTGGGATTTGTCGTACGGCGTCCATGCTCGTTCTTTAAAGTCGTTTCTGTTTTGAGGTTTATTCAGCCATACTAGATATTTCTGTATACCCCACAGCCAAATATCGGGGGAGGCGGATTAAATGATGTAAGTGGTCACTACGTTGGAATACGGCGACCAATGCGGCGAGGCTCGAAGGCAGTATCCAAGATATTTAGTAGAGCTTCGACTGAACGAGCACGCGCCACTTTCAAGAGTAGCCGTTCCGGCGATAAACAGGCAGATCTCTTCCATTTGCTATACGTGGTAGTTTCTCCGTCCTGTTCCACGACCTTGAAAGAATCCAGAGTTTAAAACCAAAATATATTACTGACTGCCTGACTGAATGACTGAATGACTGACTCGCTAACCTCGTGGGGGAGAGTACGTTATGAGAAGCTAATATGTCTTTGGCTGGTCCTTAAAATTCCCCGCATTTCCCGCTACCAGAAGGTTCGTTACCGTGTTCACAAGAACCTGCCACCTGTCCGTGTCCTGAGCCATACCAATCCAGTTCACGTCCTCCCTACGTGTTTCTTTCAGGTCCATTTTAATGTCACTCGTCCTTCAGGTTTGAAGGGGGCCATCCGGTTGTTTATCATCAATATATATTATAATTAGTACCGTCAATACACAACATATAAAAACCAGATGTTTAATTACAACCGGGTTATACTTGGCGACGTGTTTCGGCCGTTAAACAGCCATGCTCAGGCCAACTTAGAACAATGTTGTTAAGGTACAGTCAAAATTGGATAACAATTTGACTGTGCCTTAACCCTTTAAACGCCTAGTTAAATCCCATCTGCCATTTGCTGGCATTATTAGGAGCTCACCATATTCTCCACTTTAGCGGGTTAAGGGTTAACAACATTGTTCTAAGTTGACCTGAGGATGGCCGTTTAACTGCCGAAACATGTCGCCGTCCTTCAGGTGTCCCAACTAGAACGCTGTATTAATTTCCCTCTGTGTCAGTTTCACATTCTCCGCCCATCACATCCTCTTTGATTTGATCAGCCGAACATTATATGGTAAGGAGTATAATTTTGAAGCTGCTCATTATGCAGTTTTCTCCATTTTCACTCGCAATTTCCGTGAAGACGGAATGTTTCTACGATTTTTCTCTTCTCTTTTGTGTAACAGTCTTTTGTAGTTCCCGCACCATTACAGTTAAATGACGTAATGTTAATGTGTTGAACTGGTGACTGTATTATTGTGGCTGTTGCGTTGACAGTATGGTTTATTTCAAGGAATTCTCCTTATTTTTGTAACGAATGTTTGCAGGCAAATGGTAATTTATTTAGCCTTAGTTCCAACATAACTTCTCTGGTATAATGACTGTTCGCAGTTTGAAAAGCACATGTCTCTTGTTTTGCAAACGAACGCAAGAAACGGGTATAAGATCTCAGTTACTACCCAGTTTAATGTATTGCGTAACGGACTTTTCTTTGTCTACTCTTTCCCATTCATTCGTAATCACTTCGGTGCTTCGTTTAAAGAGCCGGAATATGGCTCACTGCGTCTTGGAATCGGCCCTTTTCAATTAAGAAGCAAATTTTGATGAGATATAGTTTTGGACTTCTGTACCGAAACCTGCAGGGGGAATTTGATTTCTGTTTGAGTCCAGTGTCATTATTACTCTTTTATGAAAATAAAATCGAGCTTTTTAAATTTTCCCAAAATTAACTGATGATTCAGAAAGTTGGTACATAACACAGAACATATCTCAATCAGATGTTAATTTTCTGTATGTAATGTTATTCGATATTTGAGCATTTAACAAAATTATAATATTGAATTCTATCTGTGATGTGACTGACCTACACATGATTATGCCCGCAGTACTAGACCTGTATCTGATGTAAATGGACGTCAACACGAATGGAGTGCATAAAATCTAAAATAAACCCATTTGGAGCATGTGTGTATTCCATCGTTCCTCTCTTGTTCACTGTATTTTCGAGCCATGAGAGAGGCGTTAGCATTTCTTTCTCTCCTGTTTCTGTACCTTCGCAACTTCGAATATTCAGAACTTTTGCGTCTCTAGAATATCGAAACATGAATTTCAATTCAGATAACCTTTTTTTTCGTTTCGTAAATCAAATAACGTACTTCCTTCCGTGCTCTGGACGTCCTGCTTCCTGTCTTACGTTTCCGAGAAGAGCTTAGTGAGAGAGTCATGCCAGGGGATCCCATTGATTATTAATGCAGCATTACCATGTGGCCAGCTACTCATAAACAGAAAAGAGGAAGCAGCAGAAACTTCAAATAAACCAAATTCTGCTCAAAATCCTAGTGCTGCATGAAGCTTACCTGGCCACCGGATCTGTGCTTCTCTCTAATGCACTCACTGGTGGCTTTATGGCCCCTTAGAACTCGCCGCTCGCTGCTGGCAGCAACTCGTGTGACTTACATTCGGACTTTTAGTTGCACAGGAAACACGACACATCAGTGGAGTCATGCGAGTCCATATTTATGTTTTTATTCAAGAGATATGTCGTTAGGAGCCTATGTGACAGTTCTCTGCAGACTTTGCTTCGTGAGATACAGCAGTGTGTGTGTACCTGTGTCTTCTGCGTACGTAATTTCTTGTTTGAAATTGTTATAATATCCACTTTGGAAACAATTCGGCAGCAAGTGAGGAAATGAGTTAAGAAGAAGCAGTTGAATAACGAACGAAAGAAGGTAATCAAAAAGAATACCGAGGAAAATATAGAAAAGATAACGTGTTTGAGAAGGAAAGAAGCGCAGGGTTTTGTCGCAATGTGATGCGTATTGTGTGGACCACAGCGACAGTTACGATTCTGACAACACCTGCCTTTAGGCTTGCAGGCACGTTATGCGGTTTGTATTTTTTTTTATTTATTTATATTTTGTGTATTTGCGTGTTTATGGTCTCTGTAACGAAACTACATAACGGGTACAGCAGGATGGGTGGTCTCCTGGTCCAGATTTGAGTCCAATACGTACCGTATAACAATCCGAGTGCTAGCCACTGCGCTGCGACTTTCGATGTATGTATGTATGTGTGTATATATGTACGTACGTATGTATGTGTATGTACATGTCTGTGTACAACAAGGTACACAGTTATACCTACACGCTACACAGGAATATGCTTGCATGTCATATCCATTTAACCTTTGTAACGTTTCTGACGTCGTTTAACTGCAGTCGGTTGCATATCGCTGTCGAACAGTTAGCAGTTCGTCGTGTTGGGTGCAAATCTTGACCCGGAGACTGGCTATCCAGACTGAGATTTTTCGTGGTTTTCCTAAATTTGTTCCGACATATTTGGATGTACCTCAGTTAGACTACATTCACCCCCTTCGGTATCCTTCCCAATTAGTTATTCACCAGTTATCATTCGACGCTACGTAATTTGAGCTGTTGAAGTCTCGTTAATATACCTCAGTGAAACGTGCGAGGTCTGCCCATGCCATGCCATGCTAGGTGCGGTGGGTGGTCAAGGCCACGACCTTGCCACTTTACCCCCGGGAAGGAACCCCAGTACCGGTCCAAACGGGTGTGGAGAAGAGAAAATCTCTTTCCCTCACAGGGTTTCGAACCCCGAATCGTTCAGCCTGTAGTGAGTCGCTGTACCTTCTACGGTGTTCCGGTCCCCAAAAACCTCGTAAGTTTATGGTGTTTAAAAACTGGGATGATCGTGAATGAACCAGTGAGTTCCGAAGTACGAAACAAGAATGTTAACCATTCGAGTTAGTATATCAAATTATGTGTATTAAATATATGTTATGTGTGTTCGTGCGTGCGTGCGTGCGTGAGAGAGAGAGAGAGAGAAAAAACGATCGGCACAGAACTGTTACTCTTGTGGTCACTCGTTCATTTCCCAGTCTGTGTGAAGGATTCGTACTGTCGGAAGTTATGATTTTATTGTACGATGATCCTATCACTCAGTCGCGTTGATGTAACGGTATGACAGTGTAAATTGAGAAACATGTGTAAACTGTTATATGGTCGAAACTGGTATTGTTTTGTGTGCTAACGTCACCTGACTGTACTGAACCGCTGTTTGATATTACTACAGAATTTAATTAGCTTTCTGCCTGCGGAATGCTGTTTGCGCTAGTGTGGTCTTTCAATTCCCCATTCCCCACCGTTGCAAAATATTAATTTTTACTTTGTCTTTATAAGACTGGACTTAAGTTTTGGGGTAGAGGTTGCGCTGTGATGTAACCCAACAGTTGTTATGTGACTGTGTGTTTTTACAACAGATCTTACGCCCCTTGACAACCTTTAACCAGACTGAATTAAGTGTGTTCGGACTCGTACACAATTGCGCCAGGTTCTATGAGGATATTCGTGTGTGTTTGGGGCTAACACTCTGCTCATATAGGCCGTGAATCTTTCCTTCATACGAAAACATGGTTGCTGAGAATGGGTCCTTTGTACGGCAATTAGTATCAAATTCCCGACAGCCACAGGAATCCTCCTGTTTAATGTTCTACCTTTCGGAAATTATTACCGAACTTCACAGTTGAGTTATAAGAATTCCTGTAACGTAATTCGAAGTTCTTTACTTTGAATATGAGAGGGGGTACATCATACTGTGCAAGACATTTCAGGTTGGATCTTAAGATTACCACTGGGCAAACACCGTGTTTAGGCACAAATATATATATGTCAGTGTGTGTGTACAACCATTCACCTTAAGGCGAGAATACAGCTGACCCCGAACAGCTGGAAACAGATGCTGAAGGAGGACTTGTAACTTGTAGCTGCCCGGGTCACCGAGTCACTATCAGTATTCGAGAAATATGTAACTATCGGACAAACTACGATTTACACACAGCTCAGATGCATGGCGTTCATAGCTCATGTATAATTTTGGTTTTCCCTTAGATAAGAAATTGACAGAATGTGTTAGAACTATTTGGAGCGCTTTCCATCTCAGCCACTCTATTGTAGACTCAATTCTAAACAGATTACGTGAAGATTATGTTCATAGTTATTTTTAATATTTTTCTCCCCTCTGTGTTGCGACTTACCGGACGGTTTCGTACCTAAATTCTCTATTCCATTTTTATTTTACCATCTGAGTTAAGCCTACATTCTCACTTCAACATACACTTCAATTTTACACCACTAACAATAGTAGGAGACGAGTATGAAGTATCACCGTCCGCAGCGGATCGTCATTGCCACCCACATTCGGAGATATATTATATGCCTTGTTAATACCTTGGTTTTTCTAGGTGGGAGGGGTCAGAAGTGAAGACGACTTTGTGTCCTCGCGAAAGAGCTGGAGAAGTCTGACGACAGTATGTTCTCAACAGGGACTGAAACAGAGTGTAAGCGATGCGCATCACTGCTCAGTAGAGACCATCCGGAAATGAGTCTTCGTGATTCGTAGAGGTCTTACACAGGAATTGCACTCAAGGAGCTCAAGATAAAACACGCTCTTATTGGTTTAAAAACGGCATATCTGTGAGAAAACTTGGTAAGTTTTCACAATAATGCAAGCAGCTTGAACCTAAATTGTTTTCTCTTTCTTTAAAGCGCCGTGAACAAAGTGTGTCAGGACACGGATTGCGTTTCGTGTTATGAAAGTGGCACACTCAAGTTCCGCCGTATGTCTTCACTCCGTGGGGCTGTTTGTCTTGTGACTGTAGTTAATACCCGTACAGAGAAAGGGCCCGCAAGACAAACTCCGGACCTCTTTACAGAACTTTGCGTATTTTAACTTAAACATGAGAGACACACGGTGAAGTTTTAGTACTTCCATCCATGCCAACGTGATTTCGCCTGCTTTTATCATAGCAGTTTCTGCTCAGATAGGGTGCAGTGGGTACATGCGTTAAAATAAAGACGGACGAGATAAAGTTTTCGTATTTTTATTATGAAGGGCTACTGCCTGATGTGCTTAAACACCCGTATTTCTGTTAAGACTAATACAACAGGATTCATCATACAAGTGTGCTAGTATTTTGCAAGTAATAACGGTTTGTTTCGCTGCTTATCGACTCATATTTGCCGTGCATGAGAACATATGATATGGCGAAGGATCAGCAGTATAAAGTGCTTTCCTTTCTTTCTCCTTGTCTTCCACCCCTGTCCTTTCGTTATTTTCTTTGCATGCCCTTGTATTTATCGTTCCATCGATTTACTTCTTTTATTGGTTCTAGTGTTTTCAATTTCTATCGCCCCTGGGTATTTTTCCCCGGTTTTTTTTCTGCATTTATTTCTGGTCTTGAAACTTGTTTTAAAGACTTTCTGTCAATCAGCCTTTGGTTGCTTCTTCCATTTCTTGTTTTGTATTTTATTGTTTTGTATTCTTTCTCTATATCTTTCTTCGATTTTCCTTTCTTAAATTTATTTACTTCTTTCTTGTTTACTGTTCTTAATTCCTTTCACCATAACCTTCTGTATTCCTATGCAGATGTAATATTTCTTCCTTTGTTTCTGATGTCTTCCATTTCCCAGGTTCGGCGTAGTTCTGAGCGATGTTTTACCACTGTTTTAAAGCCCTTCTTGCACGGAGGAACCCTGTCATGCCACATGTCCGGCCTGTTCTTTCGTCACTTACAGCTTCCGGCCACCTCTCTGCCAGTTCAACCGGCCGGACTCCAGAGATTTTTGGTTGCTGAATTTTTTATGTCTAGAGTGTGTGTGTGTGTGTGTGTGTGGCCTACTGTTGTGCGACAGTTGACTAAAATATGGTGGGCTTATGACTTTCCTGAACTT
>Ga0123354_10014259_pt1 | contig 12373 bp, 9 predicted proteins | sample TergutLab28metaG_2_FD_97872 | JGI IMG/M metagenome (GOLD analysis project Ga0123354, IMG submission 97872) | Labiotermes labralis P4 segment gut microbial communities from Petit-Saut dam, French Guiana - Lab288 P4 | ecosystem: Host-associated > Arthropoda: Insects > Digestive system > Gut ... | reverse complement strand
TGCATTTTCCAAACTCATCCTCCGCTGCTCTTGATCCTGTGACTTGCATCTCCAGTTCCTCTTGCCAATGTTTTTTAGATCATCCATTAGTGATTTTAAGCATTTTAAATATGCATGTTCTGGATTTTTGTGTTGTGTCTGTAGTTTGATCAGTCTGAGATCATGGCTGTTTCAATGATTTTAATTTGTTGATTGGTCCAAGTTTTATTTTGAAACCTTGTAGTTAATTTTTAATTTTTAAATAGGCATTTTCCTGCTACTACTCTTGGACTAGATCTGTTCTCAGATACATATCTCAACAAGGTACTGTTTCTATGGTGCAAGTTATTGAGAGTAACTCAGTCTAAGGGGTACACCATGTTAGGTGCTTGTTTGCCTGAGAACAGAATCCGACCCAGCTTCTGAAATGTCGCGTTTCTTTAGAAAATTAGACAAGGGACAAAGACCCCAAAAAGAAAACTGTGTCATTTATCTTCAGACATGCTCTGTTCTCTCCTTCGGATTTCTTTCTCCTTGAAGATGGGACTGATAGGTTGTCCTGAAATGTCCATAAGGAATTACTATTCTGCGCTGCATGATATCTCAGAAGAGTGTAGATCCCACATGACTGTTTGGAGATTCAGGCCTTGGTTTTGCACAGTCCAGTTTGGCACATTCTGGTTTGATGCTTCATACACAAATTTAAGATGACCTTGCATATTTAAGTGGCAAATTTAAGGAAAAAAGGCTTATCTTGCATTCAAGTAGGTGCAGTACACTAATCGAATACAACACAAACTTACAATACACAAGTGAGGAATAGTGCTAGCAGGTAAAGAGAAAACAATAATTTATATTGAGAAGGATGGTCTTAAACAAAAAGTGTGTGAATTTGTAGTTTACAACCAATTTCAAAAGCTCAGAAAAATCCCAGCTGAGAAATTCCAATAACATTTACGTTAAGTTATGAATAATTGCAATTTATTAATTGACAAGTCAAAAATTTAACACCTGTTGCAAACTAAACCTACTGCCCCTTTTCTAAACACAAGGATCAATATACATAAAGAGCAGAACTAGCCCAGTTGTAAAGAGCATTTGTGCACTTATGTACAAGTTAGCAAAACACTTAAGTAGGAAATTATCAGAACTCATACAACTACCGAATAGCTATACTGTTTTAAATTCATCACAGGTAGCATATGACATAATGATTAACAACATCAATGACTATCACAGGTTTGTGACATCAGATATAAAAGATCTTTATGTAAACTTACCAATTACAGAAATTACACGTACTACTAATTACTTCCAAACAATCGGGTATTTTTTATAATGTTACTAAACAATGTGTACACCTTTTTCAAACCATACTTAATCAGAATTGCTGTTGTTTTGATGACCAGTACTGTAAACCTAATAAAGGAGTCTCTATGGGCTGTCCCATATCCAGCATCGTGGCAGAAATCTTCCTTCAGTACTAAACAGTTACTAATAAAACACCAGGTAGAGACAAATATAATATGCTACTCTGCAAGGTATGTTGATGACATACTCGTCTTATTTGATATGAGGAAGGCAACAAAAGAATGTATTCTGCATGAAATGAACCAGCTTCATAAAAGCCTAGAATTTAAACTACCTCATGATGAAGAGAATTGCATTAATTTAATGGATTTAAAGATTATTAGAAATGTGAACCAAGTAAATATAAATGTTTTTCAAAAACTCACACCTGCAGATACTACCATACATTTTACATCAAACCACTCTATAGAATACAATGGAGCTTCATACAGATTTTATATACAAAGATTAGGTACATTACCACTATCACAAGAACACAAATCAAAGGAATAAATACTGTAAAACAAATTGCTGTGAATGATGGATACCCCTACAGCTAATAAAAAGCATGAACCAGTGTATCTCAAATAAACCTTCTTCACAGCAGGACAGTAACATCACTCATTAAAAAAAAAGACAATGGGTTACCTTCACATTTCATAGCCCATTAGAAAAATAACTAATGTATTCAAAGATGCAACTATACCCATAGCCTTCTAACCTACAAATATGAGTGCTGTACTACAAATTTGACATTCAGAGGACCGTGCATCGTGATATATTCTCATAATAAAAGCCAACAAGATGCACTATTTCTCAAATTTATTTTGGTAAAGAACACTACATGTTTCAGACAGACTTACTTTCCATCATCAGGAGTCTTCATACTGTATTCACAGCAACAGGTATTTGTCATACTAGCTGTGTTGACTGTCTTCTAGTGAGGTCCCAACCTCGCTATCAGACAGGCAACATAACTCACATGGATATTGTGCAACATGTTCAGAAACAACAAAGACATTATTCTGCCACACTGTCTACCAGTGGGACTGGAGCTGGTACACCAGACACACACACAATGTAATAGAAATACAAGTTGCTGTAAGTAGCATAAAGCATTATGTGTTGTCATATGTACACTGATCATATATATATTTGAATTTTTGGGGTTTTTACCCAACTGGGGAATGTATATAGTACCAACAAATATATACAAGGTATTAGTGAAACAGATGCCATTACACACTGTACAATATACGTTTCACTATAATTGTGGCATCAGTAACATTAAGTGACTGTATGTATTTTAACTTATAGCCTTCTTACTGGATGGCCAGACAAACATGCACACCTATATATGTTTAAGAAAAGTGTATTTGTGAGTTTCAAATTGTGGTCATATAACAGAAGGATAATAGGTGCTTTTAATAATTCTAGTGTTGCTTGTATGAAATCACCATTCACATGTGTTGAGAAGAAACTACAGTAAGACTAAACTCCCTGAAGATGGCATCAGTGGGTGACAAAACACATTGAAGTGAAAATTAGTATATGATTTAATATACAAAATTTGATTTTAGTAAATAGTGTTATAGGTATGTTTGGCATCCAGATATTGACTGTATGTTTGATCAGTTGCATTTGGGTTAACAGGAGAGCATTGAGAAGATCCGCAAAGACTTGTCTAGTGGAGTTTTACAGGGCAGTAGCAGCACAGCCAATAACAGCAGTGTTGTAAGCTCTAAAAAGCTGAGCGTGAAATCACCAGTCACAGTCAAGAAAAGCAAAGAAGAAGTGAGTAATCTGTAACACATGAAACTGTATCTTGCTCATTCATTAGCTTTAAAAGTAATGTGTCTGATCTGCACTTGGAAGATAACTGGCTTGAATCCTGTGTCCCAGCCATCCTGAATGACAGTAATACATTTTGGTGTTGCTACTTTCAGGGAAAGCTTGAGATGTCATTGTGATGCAACCCTTGACTGCTTCTTTCATTATCATTTCCGGTCTACTGCACAGTCATCCTGTCCTCTTATTGAGCACTAATCTGTGAAATTAATGCACCCATTAACCCATAACAGTTTTGGATTAAATATCGCTGCATGGCCACACAGTAACAGCTTTTCCAAAACTATTACAATGATTAAAGAATGCACAAATTTGTTTTAGACCATTGTATTATATGTGTCCTGAAGAATCTGGGTATTCTGGAAAAATAAATTGTCATGAAAGAAAGAGATGTGAAAAGTTGGATGGTTTATATGAATTTTAGAATTAGGTAATTTGTGTGTATGTGTACATGGAAATTTTTAATGATATGTAAACTACAGGTGAGTATATTCATCAAGCCCTGAACTGTAGGAAAATGTAGTCTTGACATGTGCAGGTATGTCACTCAGATGGTCACTATCCTAAATGAAGTTGCAAAGAAACATGTCTTAGTGATAGCCCAGGCCTGTACATCTCTGTGTACTGACAACAGTCCTAGTTATTATAAGCTTGTCAACTACTCAGTTCCTTGCAGACAGAGCAAGCAGCTGTCGCACATTTAAACTTTACTTCAATTTCCTACTGAATTAGAATAACACTAATAGTCTGGTAAAATCTTGTTACTAAAAACAGATGCTCCTGTTTTTCTTTGCCATCTTGATAGCATTGCTTGATACTATGATCATCCAATAAAAAGAAATACGGTGAACTTGCTTATTTAAGAGTGGTGTGATTGTGTCATCACAAATGGTATATGTAATATATTTTAAATAAGCAGATTAAAAAAGTAATTTTTTGTGCATTTTAAATAACAGTAATGATTTCTAGTTCTTTTTTAATATCCATACCAATACAATTTTATGTTTTCTGTGCTTTGCAGAATTCTTTTGCAGGCATTTGTTTTCAAACTGTTTTGTTGAGATCTGATACAGTATTTCACTGCTGCACCAGAATGATACAGGCCAGATGTGGAAAACTGTGATCTGATTAGGAGGGAAGTTCTGCATAATATTCTCATTTAGTTTGCTAGACTGATGGATTGGGTTGGGTTGGGTTAATTAGGATATCCTTAAAATTATACAAAGATGTTCCCTCTTGAGCATTCACAAACTTAATATTGTATGTACTGTGCATGGTGCAAATTTCAGCCTCTCTAACCAAATTTTCATACACTGAGAAGTAAACACATTTGGTACACATTCATTGTTTACTTCTCAGTGCATGAAAGGTTGGTTAGATAGGTTGAAATTTGCATCATGCATGGTACATAGAGTATTAATTTTGCAATTGCTCAACAGGCAGTATCTGTGTATAATTTTAAGGGCATCAAGTTAAAGTTCCTGAAGACTAATGCGTCAGGAAAAGAAACTATGTATCATATGTGTTTACTTCTCACTGCTTGAAAAGTTGGTTAGATAGGTTGAAAAAAGTTTCTAATTAAAATGTGTTTTTGTAAAAACCCATAGTAATTTAGGTTAAATTACCATTTTTCTGATGAATTTCATATTTAAAATGGTGTGAATTTGCTTATCAGCTTTCATTTAGGACATGTCATTAGGAAGGTCAAAGAAAACTAAGAAGAACTGACAGTGAAAGGGTTTTATCACCTTCTGGTCTGCAGTGATGATGTTCAATTATTGGGTAAAAGTATAAATTCTGTAAAGAAAAACACAGAAACTTTTTTAGCAAGGAGATTTATCTAGAATTAAATGCTAATAAAACCAAGTATTTTTTTTTCAACAGCACATCAAACCAAATCACTGCATAAATATTGTTTATAAATTGTTTGAAATGTGATATTGTTTGGATATTTGGGAATTAAACTGACAAAATTGCATGCACAAAGAAATTAAGAGCAATTTGATCCTGGAGAATGCATGCTGCCATTCAGTTCATAATCTGTTATCTTCCTGTTTTCTGGCTGAAATAAAGATAAAAATATACATAACTTTAATTTTGTGTGTTGTTTTATGTGGGCATGAAAGGAAGGACATGGTATGAGAGTCTCTGAGAACTGGGTACTGAGGAAGAGTTTTAGCCTAAGAGCTCAGAAGAAGTAAGAGGAGACTGGAGAAAATTGCATAATGAGGAACTTTATTATGATTTGTACTCCTTGACAAATGTGGATGTAAAGGGGAGGAAGGCTGATTGTTGTGGGCCTGTAGGAGGGCCTGTGGTGCAACATGGGGCATGAGACCCAAGGTGGTTCATTGGCTGAACATCTCTATCATTCGGCTGTCCATCACTTTATCATCCTTAATTTGGTGGCCTGACTATCAGATGATCAATGCCAAGAAAAGACTAAGCAGTATACAAAGACTTGCCTGCTTGAGGATAATTGGAGCAATGCACACTAGTCCTACTGGTGCTATGGAGGCACTCATTAGCCTCCCTCCAATGGAGCTGGTAATTGAGGGTGTGGCAAGGTCAGCTACGCATCATCTCTGAAGTCTGAGATGTTGGCCTACCTTCACCCCTATCGAGGACATGGTAGCATATTGATGTGGCTTCATAGGTCAGGTCCTGTATTTATTATGGGAATTGATGTTACAAGCCAGCTTTTAATCTTAAACTCAAATATATGGTTACTGTGTTACTAGAGAAGAGTGGACTGGAGTACCTGAGACTCTTCCTATAGTTACAGGGCTCGTCTGGTTTACAGACGAGGCCAGGATGATGGAGGGGACAGGCTGGAGTCAATGGGCGGTCTTTGGGAAGAAGGCTCAGTATTTCTCTAAGAAAATATGCTACAGTTTTCAGGCCTGAGGTGTATGCCATCCTGGCCTATGTTTATGAAATTCAAATGAAAGCTAGGCCAGAGAAATACGTTAGTATTTTCTCTGATAGTCAGGTGGCTCTGAAAGCCCTTCAGGCTGCCAAAACAAAATATCCATTGTTACAACATTGCCAAGAGGCGTTGAATCATAGCTGTACCCGGCATGAAGTTGGACTGTACTGGGTCCCTGGACATGCTGAGGTACAAGGAAATGAAAACACCAACAAGCTTTCAAGAGACAATTCGTTTCAGAAGTTTGTAGGACCTGAGCTGTCCTTGGGGTTCTGTCGGCAGAACATAAAAAGAAGGATAAAACTGGTGGATAACGAGCATTTGGTAATGTGGCGCAGTCTTAGTAGTAATCAGAGACATCCTCAAACACTTATTTCAGGCCCCAGTCCAACAACAAAGACCAGATTTTTGTACTTTAACATGACACAGTCCTGGGTTGTCATTGGCCTTTACCGGACATAACACCCTGAGAAGACATCTTCACATAATGGGACTGATCAATAATCCCTTATGTAGGAGGTGTGGAGCACACAAAAAAACCTCAGCCCACATTTTTGTGAGAGTGCCAAGCTTGGCTTCATTCAAACATACTTATCTGGGCTCCTTTTTCTTAGACCCAGAGGATATTAAGAGTCAAAAACTGGGGGGCCATCTGGAGCTTCAGCAAAGGAACAAGACTCCCTTGACCTGGTTTCAGATTATGGGGCACAAAGGACCTGTTTTAAGGCCTAGGTGCATCGAGACTGCAAGGTCTGAAACTCAGTAACTAATCTAAATCTAAATCATCACTCCTTGCCAAATATTATTTGGAAGATCATATCAAGGATGATGAGATATATGGGTCATGTCACACATATAAAATAGAAGAGAGATATGGTGCATACAAGGTTCATTGAGGAAATCTGAAGGCAGAAGACCATGAGGAAGCTCTAAGTGGTGTAGATGGAAGATAATATTAAAATTAATCCTAAAGAAGTGTGGTTAGGTGCGTGGAGTGGACTCACCTGGCCTAGAACAGGGACAAGTGGCAGGCTGTTGTGAGCATGGTCATGAACATTTGGGTTGCATGAAATGCAGGGAATTTCTAAGACTAGCTGAGGAACTCTTAGTATCTGAGGGAAGGACATGCTCCATTTAGTTATAGTTAGTTAATTATCTGGTTAGCTGGTTGGTTAATTAGGTAGTTTAGTTGGCTGGTTAGCTAGGTAGCTAGTCAGTCATTCAGTTAGTGATGTTTACATTTATGTATTGTGCAGAGGACTTGACATGTCTGTATTATCATTATGTAAAATTAATTTTTATGCATTTTTACAGGGCCACTTTCTCAGAGTATGTTTTCTGTATCTTTCCAAGAGTCCATGTCTCTCCTGCAATTCCTGAACCCTTCTGCTGGATTTCAGTGTGTTGTCATGTGATAGTCTGACAGTTCTTGAATGTTGATTACCTTGGCCAATAGTGTTAAAATGTTGGGTATGAAAATTAGTAAGCGAACTCAGTGACTGTTGTATAGCATGTTTAATCAATAGGCGCAGCGTGAAATATTGGATGCTGAGTTGGACCTCTTCACAAGACAACAGGAGGGAGGTGATACTTCTGAATTGCAGCGGAAAGTGGCTGAGCTGAAGATGGAGGCACATTCACTTGGACTGCTGCAGAGTAGTACACCCCATACAAAACACCATAGGAGTGCTGTGCACTTGAATAGGAGTCTCAGTAGGATGACACGGGGCAGCTCATTCCGAGGGAGGTGAGTGAACCATCTAAGTACAGTCTTATCTTGTAGATATTTTTTATTAATATTGCATTTGAGCAGGCAAATATAATACTATGCAGCTAGGATGATACAGTTGCTATAATGACTGGCTACAGGTTGGATGATCTGAGGCTTGAATCCTGGTGGAGGCAAGAGATTTTTCACTTCTCCAAAACATCCAGACCTGCTTTGGGACCCACCCAGCCTCTTATGCAATGGGTGCAAGTGATTCTTTTCCCAGCGCTAAAGCAGTCGGGGCATGAAACTGACCACTTACCTCCATCTAGTGCTATGTTTAAGAATAAGTGGAGCCATATGCTTAGTCCTCTTGTGTGTCTTCATGGCATGCACTTGAACAACTTTAGCTCTTGTTACCTTACACATAATACTGTTTTATAACTACTTACTTCTTGTGAATTAAAGTGATCTGTTTCATTTATGTATTGTATCTGATGACGATATGAGACAGATCATATGTACATACCGAAGACCCACCAGTCATTACATAGTAACATTTCTTTAATCTGGAAATGCGATAGTTCAAGAAAGTATGTAGTCCCAAGATCAGATATATACGCTCTGTGACCTAAGGTTTGCCATTGATAACTAGTTCCATGATTTTAGCTTGTGTTATCTAGACTTTATTGAGCCCATGGAACTATCGTAATGGTTTAAAAAGATCCCAAGATGAGTAAACAAGGTACTGCTTGCAAGGGGAAGCATGTTACATTAACAGTTCCTCAGAAACTTATAATAGTAAGGGGGTTGAAAGTGGCACAAGCTGAAGTGTGGTTATGGCTTCATACAATGTTGGGTAGTCAGCTGTGATACAAGGAAACAGAAGGACTAATTATGATCATTTATGGAAGCGTTAAGGGCCTTTTCAATCAACAGACACGATAAAGCATAAATTAACACAACTGTACAATGTGTTGTGTAAATGGTTTGCAGCAGTGCAGCCTGAAGGAATACCCATGCCTGGGCATTTTATAATGAAATGAAAATAAGTGACTGTACGTTTTGTGAAGGCTGGTAGTGAAATTTAGATACTGTCTAATAAACAAGAATATTTGAGAATCCAGCTCCTGCCTGGTCCTGTTGGTGCTGGATTAAAGGAATTCTGCAGTATAAAACCGAGCCACATACATGTTCAAATTGCCTGTATTAACAAGAGTGTGTTGATTAGGAATATAAATTTTTTTGAGAATAGGTCCTTTTTTCAGTGTGAGATTTGCCAAGACATCTTGCTCTGTCTAGAAATACTGACTACCAGTTTATTCATTGTCATTTCGTAGTCTCATTTATGACAGGTTCATAGCCTCTTCCAAAGTGAGTTTTCCACAGAGTGCAATCTAGTGCTTCCTCTTTCAATTTCTTGTATCCTGTTTTTTCCCTTGAGGTCATCCAGTAGCTGTTTACATCTTAATCCTCGTCTTCCCATTATTTCTGTCCTTCCCTTTATCTTTCCTTCAGTAGCATGTTTCAGTAGGCAGTTCCTATGCAAAATGTGACCAATCTGGTTAGCTTCTTGGTGGATTCTTGATCCATGAAGATGCAACTGACAGGTTGTCCTGAAACGTCAGTAAGGAATTATCACTATAAGCTACATAATAACCCAGAAGAGTGCAGATCTCTAGCCTTTATTGTATGTACGATATTCCCCTCCTCCTCAACTCTGTGTAGTACTTCCTCATATCTCAAACTATTGGTCCAACTGATCTTCTCCATCCGTCTCCAGCAACACGTTTCAGAACTTTCCAGGTATTTCTGAACTACCTTCAGAGGTGTCCAAGTTTTAGCACCATACAAAACTGTGCTCCAAATGTAGCACTTTAGTACTGCCTTTCTTAAAGTTAAATCCAGTTTGCTGGTGAAAAGAGTCTTCTTTTTGTTGAATGCTGCTCTTGCCACAGCAATCCTGGGTTTCATTTCATATGTACATCTTGCATCATTGGTTCTCATACTACCCAAGTTTTTGCAATATTTTACATTTTTTTGTTGTTTTTGCTCTTTCATATCTGTACTGGGTATGGTTGCCTTGAGATTCTCATTACCTTAGTTTTTTCATCATTAATTTCCATTCCCTAGCATCTTCAACTTTCATTTAGTCGGTGAATCATGCTCTATAATACTATTTTTTCCATAGGCAGTAGCATGAGATCATCTAAATATATCATACTGTGAATTACTTGTCTTCCTACTTTGATGCCTCCATACTCTTCGGGAACTTCCTTGATAAGTTATGTAGGTTGAATAGAATTGGTGAAAGCAGCATCTTTGTCTTACTCCTCTACTAATCTTCACAGTTTTTGTCTGTCCTTGGTTCATCCATACTTTAACCCACTGATACATGTGTGGTTGCTAATCAGTCTTTTTTTGCACCTGCATTAATTTGGTCTAGTCTACATGGTCAAATGCCTTCTACCAGTTTATGAAGCAGGCACATAGTTTTTCATCTGGCTCCAAAGTTTGTTCTGATATATATATATCACATAGGCCGAGGGCATTCAAGAATAGGGTCTTTAGAAAGATATTTCAATTTAAGAAGGAGGAGGTAGCATAATGAGGTACTTCATAATTTGTTCTCACCAAGTATTATTTAGGTGATGAAATCAAGAAAGAATGAGGGGTGGGACATGTGGCATATATGGGGGAGGAAAGAAATGCATACAGGGTTTTGGCAGGGAAACCAAGTGACTAATCAAGGGTACAGAATGCCTTCTTTTACCATTCCCTCCCCTGATGTCCCTTTTCCCACTCCCGTTAACTCCAAGAAACAAAAATTTAATCATTTCAGCCTTGTTCAAGGTAATAATCATAACACAACAGCAGTAACGATGGTGATGACTACAACAACAAATACCATTACCACCACCACTCCCACCACACGGTTCAACATTGTAGAAGACAAGCTTCCTCAATTCAAGATTTGCATCTAATAAAATCTTGCAGTGCTGTGTCATTTCCAGAGTGTGCAGTGGTAACATTACCACTACAATAGCCATATCTGTCCCTGCAATTCTCTCTCTCTCTCTCTCTCTTACGTGTCATGTAATTGACCAGAAAGTTAACTGTTACCCTCACTATATTTACAGTGAAGTGGACACTGTGGAGAATATTCCAGACTGCCTTCTGTCTCTTTCTCTGACTGACACACTCTCTCTCTCTCTCTCTCTCTCTCTCTCTTTTCAAGTGGCAAGGTTAGCAGTAAATAGTAATATTTACAAGTTCTCTATCTTTTAATACAAAAAGAATGATGTCATTTCCACCATTTCAGTGGTACAGTGGCACAATACTAGCCTTACCAGAGAATTTGCCACTGGGGAAAGTCAATGGAAAGGAACACTTGGAAGGACTGGGCATACATGAGTAGATGATGTTAAAATGAATGTTCAAGAAATAGGATGGGAGGGCTTGGTTGGAATTTTTCTGGTTCAGGATAAGCACCAATGATGGCTTCTTGTGAATGTACTAATGTGAATGCAGGGAATTTCTTGACCAACTTGGGAAGTATGGACTTCTCAAGAAGGATTCTACTATATTGAGTTAGTCAATAACTTGTCAGTCATTGGTTCCATAATATTTTCAGGGGACGAGGTTTTACACATGTTTGTGTGGACCACCGCCCAACAAAAGTTCTTGTGTCTGGATATGAAGAGGATGAAAAACCAGATGTTCTTGCACATTTTTCGGTGAGTCCTTGATGTGTGTTATGTTGAAGGTCTAGATGAGGTGAATCTATTTGATCACTTTTTGTTACAGTTTTAAGTGTTATTTTCACCCCTCTCAGTACAGTAGAACTCCACTTATCCGGCTCACTAATTATCTGGATCAGCTTGGCCCCTCACATCAGTTTGTCAAGAATTTTACAAAACTTACTCTACCTAGAAATTACCAGTTTTCAGATAAAGTACCATACAGTGTTGTGGCTTCTAGAACTTCAAATGAGGCATGGTAGACAGGTTTAGACACAGGAACCTACTGTACACAGTAACAGCCAAACTTCAGACTCCCAATGTAGCCTATTTTCAAAGAAATATCCAAATATCCAGATTTTCTGCATATTCAGATGGCTTGCTGTGCCAGCTAATCGGGATAAATGGAGTTCTAATGTACTTCATTTCCCAATGGTGGTGAAATTGTTAACTTACTTGTCTTCCCAACCTGGTATTGTTGTAGCGATTTGGTGAAATTGTGGACTACATTGTTGATGAATCCACTCCCTCCATCATTTTAATCTACAAATCTCGGAAGGAGGCTGAGGTGGCTATGCTGAAGGGGCGTTCTTTCCAAGACCGTTTGCTGTCTGTCACCTGGTGTAACAATCCAGGAGCTGGTAGAGGAGTCAGGTAAGTTGTCAGGAACAGCTCCTGTAATATATGTGTGTGTGTGTGTATGTACATATACAGGATGTCACAGGAGGAATGTGCCAGACTTCGGGAGGGTGTTCCTTATGTTAAAGTATACCGATATAACCCAAAACACCTATGTCCAAAGTTGAACGGTTACGGAGA
>Ga0123354_10014258_pt1 | contig 12374 bp, 8 predicted proteins | sample TergutLab28metaG_2_FD_97872 | JGI IMG/M metagenome (GOLD analysis project Ga0123354, IMG submission 97872) | Labiotermes labralis P4 segment gut microbial communities from Petit-Saut dam, French Guiana - Lab288 P4 | ecosystem: Host-associated > Arthropoda: Insects > Digestive system > Gut ... | reverse complement strand
TTTTTAAAAAATTTTTTTTTTAAAATTTAATTTTAAAAAAAAAATAGTATCTTTTTCCCTCTTGTGTTGCTTATTGAAAAAATTATTTAAATACCCCCCCCCCCCCCCCTCCCTTTTGCTGCTGGTTGGATGTGCAAAATATTCATCAGTTTCATCACTTCTGTCGTCATATCACCCCACATTAAAACTGTTCACAGTTTCAGATATTTTGTTCATCTGTACTCCCGTCTTTCTGTCTAAAAATTCTATTCACACTGTGATCAAGGATATTGTCCGTTGTGCTGCGTGATCAGTAATCATCTAGCTTCATGAAGATGGTCACCCACATTATGGAATGTATTTTTCAGTTAGGAAATATAACATTCTGTTTCCCCCTGTTTGTGATATCAGACATAGAATACCGTATATTCTCGAATCTAATCTGCACCTGAATCTAATCTGCACTAGTTTTTGCTGATTTCTTAAACAGGAAAAAAGTTAGTTCGCGGTTCTAATCCGCACCTTTCCTTCAACCACCTTCAGAAGTCATGCGGTGGTTGTCGGCTGCATGGAAAGCCATCCCGGAGAGCATTATCGTCAGATCTTTCAAGAAATGTTGCATAAGCAATGCTTTGAACGGATCCAAAGGTGACATTCTATGGGAGGACGATGGTGAAGATAAAGATGATAGTGACTGGGTGACAGATAACGATTCAGTTATGAGTGATGACGGCGAGTCTGATGAATAATGAATTATAAATATTATATAATATATATTATAAAAATAAATAATAAATTATTGTATTGTATTGTTCTTACGGCACATGCAGCAGCTGTATCATTTTTCCAAAATCCAGCTCACATCCACGAATCTAATCCGCACGCAATTCTAATCCGTATCTGACTTTTTAGCCCTCTGAAACTGTAAAAAGGGTGTGGATTAGATTTGAGAATATACGGTAATTCAGTGAAGACTAACAAGTGTGTGAGAGTATCACATGCAACTCATCATTGCATTGATCATCCTATGACACAGCATCACATCCATGAAGAATAGAGACCTAGTGTTTTTGAAACTCTTCATAGTTCCTTATACAGTCTTGGAACTCAGCAGCTCATTTATTATAGGGTTTGCATGCATGGATATTTTATAGCCCTTATCATGTGCTAGTGGAGGTGAAGTTTAGGCATAAATGACCGTGTTTAACTCTTCATATATTTAAAAATTAACTTCTTGCATTTTCCCGTACAGCACCATATGACAGTGAGAACAGATCTTCCTAAGGCATCTAGTAGTAGTTTGTGCTGTTATATCACAGAATACCATAATCTTAGTATTTACTCCCATGCATCTCAGTTCCATTTATTGTTGGCATTTGGTAGTGCTGTTGTTTAAGGCCCACATTACCCAGTGACTACTTTATTGGGTTTATGTCACATTACAAAGTGTTTTATTTTGAAGCGCAAATTACTGGAAGCAAAATAACTTTTTGGAGATATCTTGCCTGAGAGAAACAGATTTTATTTCAAGGTACAGTTACTGATATTATGAAGTACATTGGTGGATGTATGCCACCTCAGGGAAAAATTGATTGAGTAGGAGATCTGGGTACCCATAAAATATACAAATTTTACCATATACTGCTTTTGCAGAATATGTTAACTCACTGTACATTTGTTTTTCAGCATTGTAGTTTGTGTTTGATAATGTTAGATGTTTTGAACATCTGCAGTTAGAACAGCTGGATGATGTATCCGCTTACTGTTGTTGTTTGTGCTGTTAACATGCACAAAAGAAAGTGGTAATGTTATGCTGGGATATTCTTTAAAATATTTGCTTAACCTGAACTAATTTTAGAAAAAAATACTGTTAATGCTAAAAGTATGTGTTGTGAGAAGCAGTGTCTAACTTCCTGCTGTCCTGCCATCTCATCAACAAAGCTCTCTATATACTGAGCAGACAGATATCATGTATAAACAGAATTTGCATTTTATGTGTTACCTGTAAGGACATATTCACCCATCCTTTCTGTTAAGAAAACTTAAGACATTTCACCTGAGTGCATTTAAGCTTTTAAGTCACTGCATTGCAAAATGCATATGCACGTAGAAAAACACACCTAGAAATTCATTGTTTATATATCTGAGCAACAATGAAAGTTGTGTTTTTAAAGCATGGTGCTTAATCTCTTTTATTGTCAACAGAATGCTGTTTTGTTTGTGATTTTTGTCTTTTTCTGTTTGAAAAATATATATTTTTCATAAACTGTGTGCTAAAATTTTAAAGTACCCACCCCAGTTGGCTAAAGGTTAAAGTATGGATTGTATTATATAGTATTGGATTGGTGGAGATGATAATTGAAAGTCCCCCACCACTTTTAACATAGACCAAATTTTATTACATTTATTGATTGGTTTGTTCAAGGATTTCTGAAGAAGACCAACAGTTACTTGAAATGTACCTGGAATGTAAAAAAGCAAACTCTGAAGTGCATTGCAAAAGTACTAGATAGGTATCCACCCTGCGTCTGTATACTGACCTATTTGTGGTGTATGTCCTAATTGGAAAGCTTGTGTAAGAGATCAGGGGAACATTATGTGTAGAAACATCACCTGAATTACCTGGGAAGTGTTCACTACAGCAAGTTAAATTAAATTTACCACTGTTAAAGTATGTGTACTTTAATTGGCTCTTAAAGTTATAATGACAACATATTTTTATTACTGTGGAATATTTTCTGTGATACTGTGCCATCAGAAACTCCTGCTGTACTAGATGTTGCTGATGTAGTAAGGAAACATCCAAGACACTGACACCATTTTGAATGACGATGTGAATGTTGACGGTAGTAAACCAAGGCCAAATGCTTTCTCACCTTCAGCCAAGGAGTTACTTCTGTTCATGCACACACTTGTATGGACAGCAAATTCCATACCATGTGCCATTAGACACACAGAAGGCATTAAAACTGTAGTATGTGTGACATTTTGGGTCTCCATGTGTTCTTATGTGAAGCTTATCTTTCTAGTGCTGAAGGTTACAAACATGATTATGCTGAAAGGGTCTGAGGTTATTCCCAGGAGCTGTTAGGTAGTGGGCAAGTATGTAGATCTGGATATGAGATACATAATTGTGGATGTATGATGTGAAACCTTTATGGAGCAAATTCCTGGTAACTTCAGATTCACTTTGTAGTGGTAGTTCTTGGATAAACACTTATGGCATAAATGTAGTGATTTATTTGTTCTTGTTTTGTTGTATTGTGTTTTTCTTAACTGCCTACATTATGTAATATCAGGTGGTAGGTTGGTCTGTGAATGACAAATTTTAAAAGACATGGAATCACGTGGTTGTGGTCTCTTTTGACACACCTAACACTTGATTAAATATAGCTAGAAAATTTACGGAAACCTCAAATGGGCAGTAGCTGGTCTACAGGCAAGGAATTTTATCTTGTTATGCCAGTTTTGAAGAAGGATGCTGTATTAATGTTGCCGTTGTCTGTCCCTTGCCATTGAAACATCAATACAAGTTTCAAGTTTTGTGGGATATTGTACTGTGTCAACTGGCAAATAGTTGCTGTTGGTTCAGCAGGTCAGGATCAAGCAGTGTAAGGAGACTGCTTGACCCTGAAGATGAAGGCACTGTGCTTCTCCAAAACATCAGTTAAACTGTTTATCAGTTGCATTGTGTAACATCCAGAAGATTTGAATTTTCATCAGCATCGCTGTGAGAACCTCAGACCTTGCAGTAGTCTAATATTTGGTTCTTATTATTGTGATGAAGGTGCTCTCTATTTGTAGATCATAATGGAATCTGTTAAGGAGCTGCATGACCTCCTTTAAATTGGAGCTGTAAGAGGAATGTTACTGTTTGTCAGTGTGAGGAGAGAATTTTGCAGTAACAACAGTGTACTGCTCCTCCATGTGACACAATATTACATTAAAGCAGTGACTGTGATCTCATTGAAGACTGGTAAAACTCAACTTCGTGTTATGATTTTGTGCAACACATGCTATTCGTAAACTCTTCCCATTTGGTTGGTGAGGCAAACTTATAAGATTTAGCAGACTGTATGTGCTGCTGCTTCGTAGTCTTCTTTTTAATGCTTCTCAAGCCTACATAGTGACTTACCAGTGTCAACATGCTTTAGCTCCATCATCAAAGTAGGTAATTCTCAACCAGAGCTCCCAAAGTCATATTCACTTACTTTTCATGAGGTCTTCTCAGAAATGCTATCACAATACTCTGGCTACACAGTCATTTTCATGGTTGGGTTTCTAACATATCAGCTGGTTGTATGTTCATATGTTAGAAGTAGGCCCATATGTTAGTATTGCACCATTTCAGTTCAGTTTTCTTAGTAGAGCTGCTTGCTTTCTCCAAGTCACTTTAGGCATTGTTTGATGCCTTATCAGTTTCTGCCATGTACAGAATGCCTGGGTGCAATCCAAGGCCAGATCTCACTCACTCACTAATACTGGAGCTGTGCAGGTACTGCCTTTAAAAGGATTTTAGTGTGGTCTTGTCTTGGATACAATGTTATGCAGGTATCGGAATGATTGATGCAGCCAATGTTGCCAGATTGAGTCTTTTCGAGTTACCTTCCTACCCTTTTGTTTTAGATTTTGATTTTAGGGCTGTCCTCTGACAGTATACTTTGGAAAAATGGCAAAGCATCTGGGATCATAGGTGGAGCAGTAAGCTGTGGGAAGTGAAACTGGTGCTCCACTGACAGAGATCTTGTTGCACTGCCCCACATAACAAGGTTGTAGTAACCTGACTGTGAATAACACACCGTCATTTCTGTTTTGGAACCTGTCTCCCATCCATGCCTGCTGTATTGTGAGTAGTGTTCAACACACTTCAGTTGGCTTAGACATCCTATAATGCAAGTGGTTTGCTACCTTGCAGCATCACTGAAATATTTTGCATTTACTCTGAATTTTTAAACATGTTTCCACCATGTGTGAATTTTTTTGTTAAGTGTTATTTTTGTGTCTTTTTGTTTTTTGCTATAGTATTTTGTTAGATATTGTTTAATTTCCTGTTTCAGTTTGAAGAAATGATGGACCGTTTGGAGAAAGGCAGTGGGCAGACAGTAGTCACTCTGCAAGAAGCCAAATCTTTGTTGAAGGAAGATGATGATTTGATCATTGCTGTGTATGACTACTGGCTTAATAAGAGACTCAAAACTGTAAGTTGCTTCTTTGAAATGGGGTTTAGAACAATGATGAAAATATACAGATGTCGAAGGAAATTTTCGTCTCTGTCTGCAGCATGAAAACCACAAAGTGTAATCTCACACCAACATCTGAGCACTTTAATTGCTTCTCTCCAAGGATGCAAATGTGCCTAAGAACTGGTTTTATGTGAGAGTTTAACAGGACAGTTTTTTTTGGGAAGGGGGGGGGGGTTGCTTGCACTAACATGAAATCAGAATGTCATGTGGGAATATGGTGCATTCTGTTTCATGAGTACTGCTGTAAGAACATAGACCACCTCTTTCTAGAGCACACAATGAGACACACACACATGGTAGGACTCCTCTCAACGAGTGATCAGCTCGTCACAGAGGCCATTACCTACACAACACACAACAAACACAAGACACGCAAAGTATGTATAACATAACATTGAAGCACTTTTGTGCAACCATTGTTGCAGTGGAAAAGCAATAAGTATTACATATTCCAAGTGTGTGTTTGGTGTGTTTGTTGTCTTAGGTATCCAGCATGCAGTGTGGCCTGTCTGGCTTATTTTGCTATGTTGTCTCACAAACAGCATGAATTTAAAAAAAAAAGTTACTGAACATAAAATTTGTTTTTTTCTCTACAACATTTGTCTCAAACATTTCTCATTCGAAGAAAAATTTGATGAGATATGAATGTACATTGAGCTTCATATAAAGTACCCATTAATCTTGTAAGATTTTAATAAAACTTGAATTTTCTTGACAGATTTAAAAAAAAAATACTCAAATATAAAATTTTATGAATGTCTGTTCATTGGAAGTTGAGTTGTTCCACACAGATAGGCAGGCAGACAGACATGACAGAACCACTTTTTGCAGTATTGCATACGTGCCTAACAAGGGACAAATAACCATGACCTCAGCAGGGCTTGAACTCACAATCCCAAAGTGGCTTAGAACCTGTGCCTTACTCTGCCTGGCCATTGTAATCAGTGATTATTCAAATTATATTTTGTAAATTAAATTTGAGGATTATATATGTTACAGAGTAAGACTCTTATTTATTGGTTTATTTTTCTTATACTTTATCTTATACTGGGGGAATATATTACCTTGGTGAACATGTTAACATAGAGACAAATGTGGCAATTAAACTTTCGCAAGCAGTAATGAGATATATGCACAGAGCACCCCTTGACAAGGCATGCACTTCATTTAAAATTTACCACTGGTTTTTGCAGTGTTCACTAAATTTGTAGCAAGTGTTACTAGGTTGTGGTCTGTTAGTAGCAATAATCTTTAGGTGTACCATATGGAACCTCATTCATAGTTCAAGGGATGATAATCCTTTACTTCAAAAATAAACAAAGTAGAATTTGCTCACAAAGGGTTGAAAGACAATAACATATATGGTAAGGAGGAAGGTGAAAAACAGTGTAAGTACAAAGCATTGATGGTCGTAGATTTGATATGGTTAGAAATGAAATGATGAGTGTTTGAATTGACCTGGTGTTATAGAGCAACTCTGCTTTGGAGTCTTTACAGAAAGTCAATCTGCTGCATATGACTCCCCTTTGTGTTGTACAATTTCAGCAACATCCTCTGATTCCTACTGTTAAAACGGAGCATCGTTTGGGCTCAGCGGCAAACAACCCTTATCTTGCATTCCGTCGTCGTACAGAGAAGATGCAAACACGTAAGAACCGGAAAAATGATGAAACCTCCTATGAGAAGATGTTAAAACTGCGACGGGACCTAAGTCGGGCTGTCACTCTGCTTGAACTTGTGAAACGAAGGGAGAAGACAAAACGAGAACATCTCCATCTCACAATAGAGGTCTATGAAAAAAGGTAAGCTGTAACATGCATCACATGCAGCAGAGAAATGGGGGAATGTGAGAATATGTTATTTTCCATAATGGCAGGGTGTGTTGTGATAACAGCAGGAAAGTGCACAACATGATTCATTGTTCAGGCATTTTACAAAAATGACAATTATGCTGCCACTCAATTGGTTGTTTGTTCAACATGTGTGGAGAAACCATAGTAATCCTGTGTCATTAGTTCAGTGGGATCAAAACCTGGATGAAAAACTGTGGAAACAGGGTTGGCCATTTAAAAAAAGCCTGCATGAAAACAAGAATTCTCCACACACACTGGAAAAATTGAGTCTGGCTGGGCTTGCCTGAGGCAGAGTCTAGAACCAGAACATTGTAGAAAGTTTACAACAAATTTTACAGAGTAATTTGAACTTCCCTGCAAGGTCAAGGTAGTGTAGGGGTTACAAGAATGTGATTTAATAAATTTACAAGTTGTTATCATGAATTCCTGATTTGTGTGGACAAAGATGAAGTTCACAATCTATTTATGAATGTTGATCATGTATACTACCCTGGATTTATGACCGATCATTATTCCCACTCCTGGGCCAACAAAAACTCTGTCCAGCAGCTTCATCAACAACCATTACATAGTGTGAAGTTTACAGTTCTTTGTGGGACACCATATTTTGGGATTATTCGCTGGCCCCCCCCCCCCCCCTGTCCCCCAGGACAATCATGAATATGTTACACTGGCAAAACTGGTCCACAAGATCCATGTGATTCAGGCCTTTCATGCAAGAATTAACTCACTTCCCACAAGTTAACAAGAACACGTGATCTCAGCAATAGGGGACAACTTTACACATGGTCAGAAATTCAGTTAACACCATAAACCAGTTGTTTCATAATCCTGTCATAACCAGGGATGGGCACATTTCTTGACCAGCAAAATTGCCTGATTTGTTGGCCTATGACAGTTTTTTGGTTGGGCTGCTTAACCCTTTGATACTGAACATTATAGATTTGTAATACTGTGCTGCTCGAAAGACCAAATGTTGACTGCTGCTGATGGCAAATTATGGCCACTCATAAGCAGCCCTTTGAACTCAGATATGCTGCAGTGTTCTGCAGATCATACCAGGTATTTCATTCCAGTCCAAAATGATTAAAGAGCAGAGTTTGTCCTCATTGCCTATAAAATGTTGCAGAACTGAAATTGAAAATTTGAAAAAAAATTCAAACAGTCCCACTGCCTATGTTTCACTGTGTGATGGGAAATATGTAAGGTGGAGTTAATTAATTCTCGTGTTTGTAATCACCCATTCTATCATGTACCTGGTATAATAATTTCACTTACATAATGACAAACCTGATAGTGCTACATTGATCAGCTGGGATATGTGAAGTGTAATTGAATTTTAAATAAACTCTGTTTCAGTCATATCTTTTTGCTTTGTCACATGTATCATAGTCTGTATAGCAACTGACTTCGGGCTGGACAGTCTAGGAATCAAATCATAGTGGGGAGCAAATTTTCTACAACTGTCCTGACCAGCCCTGGGTCCCACCAGCTTGCTGTACAATGCATACTGGGCCTCTTTCTCAGGAGTAAAGTAGCTGGAAATGTGGTATTGACTACCCACTCCCATCCATTGCCAAGGTTAAAGAAAGAGTAGAGCTATACCTCTACTGCCCCTCTGGGCCTTCGTGGCTTGTGTAGATGAACATATTGTGTGGTTGGGTTACAGTATGTGTTTACCATGAAGCATATTTTGTCATGTCCATTGAAAAGGTAAAGTTCAGAAAATTCAGTATTGTGACTAATCAGTCTTACATGGCAAAAAGAAAAGTTGAGATAACTGCACTCTAAGAAGTGTGAGAATGAAAGTTTAATTGGAATCTTAAAAATTGAATTTGTTTATTTCAGGTACCAGGCAGGTGATTTTAGTGGCCAGATGTTGGCAGAAGTGTCTGCACTGAAAACACCACGTCCGGCATTTGCCCCTCTCTTCACAAACCAGTTTGGTATCAACCATCAGAACTGGGTGAACAAAGTGTCAAGCAAGGTATCTCATTGCCTATTGTGTTTGTTCACATAATTACCGTGTATTTTAAATTAAATTTCATTTCATGGATATTGTAGCATATCTTAACCCTTTGACGCCAGCATTAAATCCCTCCAAGCAACACTGCCTGCCGGGATTTTTTACTGGGGATTTAAAATTTTATTTCTTAGTCTTAGGAAAAAAAAAGCATATCCCATAGACTTTTCCTTCAAATTTAATGAAATAAAATTTTGCACTCTGCTTGTGAATTGTTTAATCCGGGAAAAAATGTTCACCTATTTTTATAATAAATTTAGGCCTGTGAATCACATGCATTATATAAAATGAGGCATAAAGAGTTCATTACTCACATAATTCTGGTTGCTGCAGAAGGTCTGTGGCACCTTGGATCACTGTTTTATTACGACACACAGTATTCACAGTTGGGGTGATATACAAATTTACTTTGGCATGATATTCTGCTAAACAAGGCACCACACACAGGCACGTATCACATCTGGCACATTTATACATTGTGCCCTTTCACTGGCCACGGGAAGAATACAGACAGCAGCGGAGTTGGGTGGATGATTTCGCTGGCCACTGTTTGTTATTGCGACTCTCGAGTCGGAAAACATTTTTTTATTCTGAGTCTGGTGTCAGCAATCAGAATTTCACTGTTGGCTTCCTCCTCGAGTTTGATTTTTTCCCGGCCATTGCAGTAGACACCTACAATGGTCTGCCTTATTTACACTCCTCTGTATGACTCGGCACAGTTGCAGTAACCCAATGCCTCTAAGATATGAATGCCTTCTACAGTGACAGCAAAATGGAACTAAAGCTACGATGTGCTTAGTGTAAAAATTTCAGCTATTTGAGGGTGCCCAAGATGTTTTTAGTAGATGGACGGCTGCGTGTTGCATGTTACTACCCCACAACCCCTACAGATTACACCAGCAATACAAGAGGCACGTCTGTGGGTCCTCCTGTAGCTGTGAACATCAATGTTTATGGAAATCTCCATTTTTTTAGTATTAGTTTTTTCTGAAATATATGGGTACAGTATGCCACTGACAACCTTTCTGGTCAACAACTAGAGTTTGTTACATAGGCCATTGTTGGTATTTCAAACCACAGTGAACTGCAGGGCCAGCGATAAACAAGGTGAGCTGTGTCTCGAGCATCATTACTTGCTGAGAGAACTGCACAGTTGCTATGTGTTGACATACAAATCAGGGTTTTTGGGGGTGGAGGGGGTCCGTTCTGAGAACACAAAGAGAAACCCCGACCTTCATGGGTCCTGCAGCTTACCATCACACATCAGTATTTCAGATAGGAATGAACAAAATTCCTTCAAACTTCGACACACTGTTTGCGATGTCTTTAGAAGTCATTTGGCTATTTAAAGGGCTCACTGCACAACATCTTTAGTTGTTTGGTGTTACAGGGTTAATGATGTTATATTGACTCACAAGATGTCAGCAGCATGTTGAATTCCAGCTCCTGATGATATTCTTTTTATAAAACTTTATGCTTATGTAACAGTACAAAAAGAAAACATATAAAGCAGCACAACCTAACGCTGCAATGAGGAAGATTTTGAAATATGTGTGTCCAGCTTATTGTAGTAGCATTCTGCGACTGATCGCTGTAGTTGTGTGCCTGTGTTTGGAGAGAAGAGTCATGCAAACACTTCCTAGTTGATACTGCTAATAACAGGGTCACAGATGCAGTTGTAGTTAATGTGCCCAGAAAATACATTTTCATGGGGAAAATGTGATGAAGAAGAATCTTGTGATATTTCATATTTAAAACATGGCAAGTTGTGTGTGTCTGTTGTGCCATTCCGAATGCTCATTACTGTCATGTTCAATTGTGTACAATGTCGTTAGGGCTGGTTATTCTGTGGGTATGAGCACACTGCATGGAAACAGGCAGTTCCATCTCGGGTATTTTTTCTTTTATAAAACTCTTCTTAATTCTTGAAGAAAGATTAGTAATTATTGTAATTGTGTAGTTTAACATGCTAATGGACTGCCCTCAGATTGTTGTGCTCTCCCATCATGTGTCATGAGCATACTGTTACCATATGTCATGGCATATGTCACTTTGCTTTAATTTTTTTAACATTTTTTTCAGGTTCCTTTAATTTTTTTGACTTACTGTGTTTGCTGTTAATCAGGATGAGGTAGTTCCTAGGAAGGAGAAACGTCAGTACAAAAAGCGGAAACACAAAACAGGAGTGGGTGCTTTGGGCATTAGTTCTCATGGACATGGACACCACCACAGTGGCAGGGGCTCTGCTGGTTCTGGTAGCGAACTTCTGGGTTACAACTGCACTGTTGGTGGGGAACTTCTGAGTTCAGAGGATGAGGGTGATGTTGTCCTTTCTGGCCAGTCACCACAATCTGAAGATGAGGAGCCTGACCCCAGTGAGGGACCTTTTACTTTCAGGAGAAAGAAGTACTGCAATTACCATGCGGTTAGTTAAAAGTCAATATTAATCATAAACTGGAGCACAAGAGCATCTTTTCATATGTTGGTATTTTGGTACAAACTTTGCACGGCATCGTAACACATGCGATATTTTAAGTACCTCATTGCTGGTTTTGTGACCTAACTTCAACTGAAACACCTGTTTGTCTTCTTCTGAAAAGAGGGAAGATAAATAGGTCACTAAATTCAGGAAAACCAGGAATGAAAGAAATGTAGTAGTTCAGAATCTTCTAAAACAACTCACTAGCAGATAGAGCATTTATTTAAATCAGGTTGGTCATTGTAAAGGAAAATGTGTGCTATTGTAGTTTAAAATTAATATGTGTACTTCTTAAACATTTTTGGTCCAAATTATTCTTTATACACACTGTATGAAACGTAATTTGACATGAATGGCTACCAGTCACTTCCTTGTTAGCCTACAACTATTTTATTTAAACCTATGAGGTTCCTGTGTTTATAACGATTTTCCCTGTAGGAACACATGCAGAGTGTGGTGCCAAAATTAAGTTGTCCGAATTTATTAAAATTGTTTTTGATTATCAACAGAATACCTCATGCAACAAAATAAAATGTGCATACTTCGTTTTGAAGGCAGAAAGTTCATTAGAAACATTGAATTTATTCGCATCTACTATGTTTGACATTTGAAATGTTGCATGTTACACACTTAATTTATTTCCAGGGGGAAAGTTGAATATTGTAAGATTTCAAATACAGTAGAATACCAGTATAACAAAATTTTGGGGACCTCAGAAATTAATTTGTTATAGTGAAATTTTGTTATACTGAAATAAGTCAATTCTCAAGAACTCACCTGTTGTTATATCCGTTGCA
>Ga0123354_10014255_pt1 | contig 12375 bp, 4 predicted proteins | sample TergutLab28metaG_2_FD_97872 | JGI IMG/M metagenome (GOLD analysis project Ga0123354, IMG submission 97872) | Labiotermes labralis P4 segment gut microbial communities from Petit-Saut dam, French Guiana - Lab288 P4 | ecosystem: Host-associated > Arthropoda: Insects > Digestive system > Gut ... | reverse complement strand
TATGTATTTTCTGAATTACTGTAATTAGATGAGTTGGAATTCCTTTACTTAACATAATAGTCCACAGAGTCAAAGGCTTTTTTTAAAATCAATGAAAGCAATATATGTGGGGATGTTAAATTCTCTATGTTTTTCAATTATTTGTGAAGCTGAGAATATGCAGTCCATGCAGGGTCTGCCTTTCCTTAATCCGTTCTGCTCTTCTAATAGTAGGATCTCTGCAATTGCTGTTAATCTCTTTGCAATAATTTTTTAATAGATTTTATATCCAGTATTTAATAAACTAATACCTCTATAGTTATCTGGGTTTTTTCTGTCTCCTTTTTTGTGTATTGGTATAACAATGGCTGTCCTCCATTCTTCAGGAATGTCTCCGTAAATCCAGCAAATATTTCGGAAATTCAAAAATTTATGTAAAAAATGTTTTGGTGCATGTTTGTACAACTCATTATTAATCCCGTCTGATCCTGGAGATTTTCTGGCTTTTAATGCTTTTATCGTTGTAATTCTTCCATTGTAAATAAGTCAACACATTTTCTGTTAATTTTGCATGTTTCCCTTCTGTGGTTTTATCATTAAATTGTTTAGTCCAAATTTTTTGACAGTAATCTAGCCATGTGTGTTCAGCTATTGGATTAAGTCGCAATTTATCTTTTTCAGTTCTGTTTAAATTTCTAATAATTTATATGCATTTATCTGGCGTCCGTGTAAATCATGTTCAATTCTCGATACAAATGTTTCCTAACATTGCCTTTTCATTTTTCTTATTTCTCTTTTCACAATTGCCACTAACCCTTTGTATTCTAGTTTGTCAGTTTCAGAACGTGTTGTTAGATACCGTAAATAAGCCTTCTTCCTGTTTTCAATCAAGTTTTTAACATCCTCATTCCATAAAATTAAACGCCTTTTGTGTCTTCTCTTTTTCCTTTTGCCTAGAGCTTCATTCGCTGCTTGTTGTAGTGTGTTCTTTAAAGTTTGCCATTCTACATCATTATTAAGGCTGCATGGTGAAGTGTATCAGATTTTGCTCTAATCTCCTCTGATAAAGAAATTTTTTACTTGGGTCTTCTAACAAATATACCCTAAAAATTTCTTCTTGACGTAGAAATCTTTTAGTAAATGTATACCATTTTTGAGGTAAACGAATTTTGGAAATGGATAAGTAATGGTCTGTAGTGACATCGTATCCACTGAAAACTTCAGTGTCATTTACTAAAGGTGATAGTTTCTTGTTTGTTAGAATGTAATCCATAGTGGGTCTGTAACCTCGGGCACTCCACGTCATTTTATGAATGTTTAGTTATTTTCGTTAATTTTAATTCATTTACCGATGCAAAGTCTTTTATTTTGTGTCCATTACTGTTAGTAGTAATTTCACCATTTGTACCCAAAATTCCCCCAATAGGAATATTTCCAACTCTTGCATTATAATCTCCGGCAACGACAATGTAATCTTTTTACTTATTTTGTCTATCTGATCTTGAAGGGTTTCATAGAATTCTTCTGTTTGTTCTGTTTCCCCTTCTTCGGGGGCATAGACAGCTAGTAATGTTAAATATCCTCTTTGCAATTTGTATATTAATTGAAGATTTCTTTCATTTACAAACACGTAACTATGTATTCTCTTTTTAAATTTGGCTTTAATCATTATTGCTATACCTGCGGCTGCTCTTTTATTCGTTGGCACACCACTGTACAATAAAATACAGTCGTCCAACTCTTGCGAACCTTTTAATTTTTTTTTCTGGTATCACTGCTATATCCACATTTACTTTTTAAAATTTTTCCTGCAGCAGTTTCTCTTTGCCATATAAACCTCTGACATTCCATACGCCTATTTTCATTAAACCTCGATTCATTTTCCTCTTTCTCGCCTTAGTTGTCATTTGTGAATCAGTCCTGTGCTTCCTCTGGAGATTCTGAGTTGGGTAGGGTGTCCTCAGGATGGATAACCAGTCCCTCGCTGTGAACGTTTGGTGGTAGCTAATCTCAGGGCCTCCAAACTTGCCCGTTTTCTGTAGGGGTGTGCTCCCTTAGCCGACGGTCTCGGTTTTGAGGCGCCGAGGACTCGCCTTCATCCGCTCCTCTCTGCTACAACTAAAGTTGCATTGCCCAGGGATCACGATCGACGACGTGAGGAAGTCGGATTTGCTGGCAGAGCTGACCGATGTCTTGTCAGACGGTGTTTCCCAAGATTTGTGGCTATAATCTGTCGGCATCGATAATAACCCTTCTGGCCATTACCAGCCTTTGATCCCTACAAACAGGAGTAACCACAAGTATACAATGGCGATCATAGGTACAGCCTTAAACCAACAAGCTTCAAAAACAACCCAATAGCAACAACTCCTCAGGAGTAAGGACGTGATCTCTCGACCGTCGTAGCTGTCTTTCCCTTATTTTGCTATTGTAGTGAATTGATGGCGACAAAAGTCCCATTATTATTATTATTATTATTATTATTATTACCATCATCATTATCATCGTCATTATTACTTACGTGAAGTGCATTATTCGGGTTATAAGGAATTATACTTTAGTTTTGAGTAATGTTTTTTTTTAATGTTAACTACACCACAGGGTTTTACCCTCGTTGATCCGAATTCCCAAGTAATCCGGATAACCACTCCCATATAGTCCGATGAATGAGGGAATACTGTACGAGTAAGTGGCTCGCAGAACAGCCACGCAGTGATTTCGAAAAACACAGACACAAAATGCGTGGCTCCAACGTAGCACCAGTAAGCTCAGTCAGCAAATTATTACACAGTTTTGTAACAGGACAAATTGCTACAAGGTAGTAGGCACTTTCCAAAAGAGAGAAAAAACTTAGCTCTGAAACAAGAACTTTTATTATTTTTTTATCTTAGTAATTAACCAACTTGATGCACAAAATGTTTGCTTTGCAATAAGTTTATTTCAAGCCTCTACATGTTTCGAGCACTATGTGATCATCATCAGGAGGTCAAAATTGTATTATACAGCCTCTGGTATCATCACACCTATAGGTGGCCGTCCCGTGCACGGGATCAGAGGCTGTATAATACAATTTTGACCTCCTGATGATGAGCACATGGTGCTCGAAGCATGTAGAGGCATGAAATAAACTTACTGTAAAACAAAAATTTTGTGTATCAAGTTGGTTAATTACTAAGATAAATATATTGAGATGCACGGTCAGCAAAACATCAAAAGAACTTTTATGTAGATCAAAATAACACAGTTAATTAAACAAACAATTAGCATTACAACACCACAGACAGACAAGTAGCTGCTACCATATTCGCCAAGCGACAAATATTCGTAACACCTTATAATGATCGGAATTTCATCTATAGCTAAATGTACCAAATTATCTTACTATTTTAAACCGTTACACATTTTCAGCAGCCAAGCCGTGGTTACATGATCGGCCGGGGCAATTTTTCTTCTCATGTGAGTAAAGTTACCCCAATGAAATTTTAACTAATTTGGTTGTCTTTTATTCAAAGATAAAATTGTATATTATTTTTATCTATGTGGCCAACACAGAATATAGACTACGACCTCTTGGCATTTTCAAAAGCATAATGTATAAGGAAGAATTTTTAGATGGAATTTCAGCAGCACCTGGAACGGTTATGAAAAGATGATCTTACTCAATGAAACCAAGTGTATTTATCACGTGACAGAAAGAACACTGTGCTCCGTTGCAAACTTAAGACAAAATATTGCAGATATTAGATCTAAAAGCATCTCATTTTGGAGAATTTCAGCTGTTGTGCTTCGCAATAAAAAATGACACTCTTCTTCTATACTTATATCCTCACTGCACCAAATATTTAAAATCCTCAGGGAGGACATTTTCAGTACTTGGAAGCAGAGTATTGCTCGGAACGTATTATTGCTTAGTCTGAAAAGTGGCTGCATGAAGGCTGCGCAATATAAAGTGGCTGCATGAAGGCTGCGCAATATAAAACCTACTTTTGACGCTGACGCTACAAACTTTCAAAAAATCTTTAAAACCTCATGAAAGCGATAAAAGGAACAAAAAGGTTTCTCATAATGATAAGGGACACTGGTTATTTCATTTGTTTACAATTTTATTTATTAGAGCTTCTGTTCTCTGCACTTCAGTATTCGTGGGGCACCTTTCTCGCCCATGTAACAAAGACACTCCTTGCGTACCATCGCAATTTTTGTTACTGTGAATACTCACGATGCAGTTTCCTATAAGGAACCTGACTGTTTCATAGTAAAAACCGACCCCACGAATTTCACACTCAGATATGTCGCCTTGTTTTATTTGTATTTAAAAAAAATCTAGCCGAATAAAAAAAGGTGAATCGTTGCCAATGTTACCCTACTACTTACAACTAAGAACAGAAAAAACTTTACCTATAAGGAAATTATTTAATTAATATAGAGTAACTGTTACTTAATGGGCCTTAATTTGTTCCTATGTATCGATACGACACATTTCGAGCCATTATATCCTGTAGTTATTTTTGAGATTTTCTGGATTGCCCTTTTCATAAGTTGTAGCGTATGCTTATCTCAGAAGAAATATCAGTCCCTCTGTAATCTTTATCCGTTACGGCATAACAAACAGAATGTTAGAGAACAAGGTGAGGAACAATCACGCACCGAGTTAGACTAGAGTCTGCAATCTTTGTGTTCAGAGGTTCAGTTCTGTCCATAATTTACGTTGAAACGAAACCGGGGTGAGACTGTACGACTTGGGAAGTCTGATACTTGTATGCTTCAAGTGGCTGGTAGGCGTGCTTAGAATGATGACAAGAACATCTTTTATTCATTCAGCACGTGTATTATTAGCAAAATAAAAAATGCATGCAAATATTTTCATAAATTGTAGAATAAAATGCCTTCCAGTTCTATGTCGGATGCTTTGGTGAGAGGATAATATTAAGAAGGTTGTCTTCAAAATATATTGTGACCCAGGATATGAACGACTGCCAGGTGTCTGTGAACTTAAATTCCATGTAAACGAAGTTTTTTATATCAGGTCAGTAGAACAATCAAGGCCTACAAACTTCGAAGAGTCGGCAAGTTAATAACATAACCCCTCTAAGACTGACAATCATCCAAGTGATACAACGGATAACCCATACATTAAACCTTAATTCGCACCTCACAAAAAGAAAAGCCCGCATCCATTATAAAGGCCAGTCAGTTATTGCTGTATAAAGAATGTTACGTGAATCATATAAATACATATATCTAATGTGACAACATTCAGACTTTTTTAATGTTAACATTAGGTAACGTGGCGTTACCACTGGTCTGTAAATGCTGAACTTTTGAATTATGTATTCAATTCTGTATTTTAACTGCAAGTACTACGCATGATCACATCCAGTGAAAGAAAAGTACTTGGACGTTAACTTTATAAACGTATTTTAGTAGATTAACACCTATTCGGTTATTCGTAAGAGCTTACATCTCTAGCCACATTGAGAGTAAATAAGTCTCCCGTTAGCAGTGGCCTTTAATGTCACCACGAAACGGGGAGTGAGATTTTTAAAGAAGAAACACTGCAGTGCACTGCCCCTTCATTAAAAGCTTGTACTTATCAAAGCTTTTCCTCAAATGTCGCCTTGCTGTCCGTGTTTAGTGCAGATTCTAGATTCTATAAGGAACTAAATGGAGAGGTCAATTTAATAGCTCTCAGTGGGCGGTCAGCCAGTGTTTCTCACAGTCCAACACCAACAGTCGTTTATATAAATAGGCACTTTATATTTTGCTCCCTCAGCATGGAGCAGACAAGCAACCTGCATCTTTCGGTAAGTAGAAGTACTATTAGGACATAAGTACAGAACAAGGGACCGTGTCTCTTTTTACCATCGTCCTGCCTTCCTTGTAATAAGCCTTCTTCTTATTCATCCACACTGCCCAAAATTTAATCTATAAGCCTGTTTTTATTCAGCTCTACACAAAATCTGTAAGTGAAGATAGTCTATAATGAGTTGTCACGCTTGAACAGCTGTCTGCAGGTTTCGTCTCCTAGACGAAACAGTGAATTTCTTTGTCGCCTAATTTTAGTAGGCCTCTGGTGGTCTAAATTTATTATACTCTTCAGGCTTAACGGTCCTTTTTATTCCTAACTCTGATTCTTATTTCATAAAGGCCCTGTTCTCTTCTCTGTGGCGCTACAGCCCAAAGAGGGCCTCGTTTAGAGGTTTAAAGTTAACACACAGACACAGACACAGACACAGACACACACACTTAGGCACACACACACACACAGACACACATACACACACACACAGACACAGACACAGACACACACACACACACACACACACCCTATAGGATTCCTCTGAACGAGTGATCAACTTCTCACGGAGTCTGCAACCTACACAACACGCAACAGACAAAAGAGACAAGCATCCGCGCTCTCAGCGGAATTCGAACCCCGATCCCAGCAATAAAACGACTGCAGACGTACGCTTTAGACCACACGGCCCTATACATCAGATAAAATTTATAATGCTAATCTAAAGCAACTCATTTTAAACTAGCTACAACAGAACCGGCGTTTGATCTCCAGCGCTGGAGCCCACAAAACGTCCTCATTTTATAGACATTGCGAACAATTTCCAGGGGAATATGGCGGCAGGATCATGAAGGTGATCATCACGGCCATATAATGTCGAGGTTAAAAATACGTGCGGATTTACTTCTATTGCTTATTGAATTGGTACTTATACACAAAGACGACACTCTCCTTAGCTCTATAGTAAATACGTCGCAATACAATTTTGGCTAGAAACAAAGTAACCAAATTTGGAAAGTTGTTCATATTGGTGTTATTAGGAAAGGGCACCGTATTAATAAATATAGGAAGAGTGACACACATAGCACAGAGTTTTAAACTTTTTTTTTTTGTAAAAGCCAAATATAAATACCACATGACATTCGCGTACACAGAAAGTTCTTGTTAACAAACGCTAAGGGATTTGAATTTCTCACAGCGGTGATTTTGAACACTGAATTCTTTTGGGATGTGAGGTTGTGTTATTAGCCAAGTAGTTTTGAAGTTTCGAAGCATTCTAATGCCTTTACATTCAGTAGAAAAGGAGGCAAAATTACGAAAATTCGAACTGGATTAACACTTCAGTGCCGACAGCAGTACACGTTACGAAATTTAATTCTACTCACTGTTGACCTTGGTGGACCTTAGGTCGAGAATGCCTTTAAGGGTACTGTAAATATAAAAGTCCCCCATTCTGGGAAGTGTTCATAATTTAAAGTCCATCGCCACTGAAGGATTAAACGAGCTTAAAGAATGGTCCAACGCAATCTAAGTGCTCATTATTTACTTGTTGTGAAAAAATACGATGGGCATTTTGATTTCGTATAGGCATTAAACTTGAATTTCTTGCCCGATTGAAAGTTGATAGGCTATGATGGTCGTGCTGTTGGATGTCAGTTCACTTTCATGTCTTGTAACGCTCAACTTTCAATACGTGTATTAGGCTAAAGCAAGTCCGCTGCAGAAAGCATTGTCGTTGGAGCAGCCAGTATTACATATACATATACATTACATATACATTATATATACATTACCTGCCCAGTGAAGGTGCGTGTGAAATCTGGTAGATCATAGAATTAGTTCCTAATAAGAACATTTTCACGTTTTCTGTGGCATTATTTCACGACGCCGGCTCAACTGTACGCATTTAAGATAAAGTTATAATATACTTGATTGAAAACGTGGTTGAGCGTTTGTTGTGAGCTTTATTTGTGGCCTATTCTGTATTTATGGCTACGCAGAATTTATGATCCGACAATAGTACGAGCCACGGCTCTCTTCATTAGAATAACAATAATTACAATTTCGACGTCGTTTCTTGAATGAAATTTCTAACATTCGACAGCCACGTTTTCTAAACCTGCCAACCGGCAAGTTAATAACACTAGCGGTAGTGCATTTGACCCGCGTTTAGTACAATGTAATGGTGTGTTAGATTAGAAAGTATCGTGGAACGGAGTTTCCGATTTAGTGAACACGTGGAAGCAGACCTCGACGCAGTGTGAGGGAGTAGGCCAAGAGCAATCAAACTCTGCCGTAGCAGTCTTGTGGCTTGAGAGTCTATTCCGTCTTCAAGCATCATCAATGGCATCGTTTCTCACTGGTGTTATACCTATATACATACATACGAATCCCTTGTAGCCTCTACTAGCTTGGACAAGATTTCTGTCGTTATGGTTGTTGACTTGATACCACTTTTCGTTGCTGAAATGGTGGCGGATATTCATTCTATATAGTTCCCATTGCCAAGAAATGATCATCGGTATTTACAGATTGACTAACATTCTTTGTAAAATTACAATAAGGTAAATATGCATTACATGTGCATGTTTACTTACAAGCGAATAAAATTCATAGTTTTTGAATGCTTTGACTTTTTAGGCTCAAAATTAAGTTAACTCCAAAATACATTATCTTACTTAAAAATTGTTAAGATTTCTTTATTTATTGATACATTTGTTAGTTCGTTTATAGTTGGGCTATTTTACGACGCTATTTTAACTTGATCTTGGCGTAATGCCTGTCTGTCACTTAACGACGTTTATAATTACTGAGGTTACATAGTTCCCATGATAGAAGAAGAAATGAATACGGCTCATTTTGGAAGGATTCTCGCAAGGCAATAACAAAGTACGTGGAAAAAAACACTCCTGATGTCACTTAATGCACCACAAATCCCACATTGAATTGTCTGGGATGGAACCATGGTCTTCTCGGTGCCAGGCCGGCGACTAACTTCCTGAGACCCAACACGGTACGGTATAATGAGGTTCGTTGTTGGAAGATGATAATACAGTATATGTACACAGTATATGTAAGACTATTTCGAAGCCATCTTTCGTTTTAAAAAAAGTCGTTATTCCCTTCGTATCTTTCTGTTATTGTCCAAACTTGTGCTGTATGACAGCAGTCCTTTAGCACATCTCTATGATCATTCAAGTACCTTTAAGTATTACATATTTTTAAACATTTTTTATTCCATTTTTAAAATTAAGTTAACCTGACTTAGTCGTTTCATAACCTTTCGGGCTGTTATGAACTGAACGGTGCAGACCTGTTTCAAGATATATGAACTTGTTACAACTTGTCTTTTGTCCCAAAACCTGTACGTACCGGGTTAATGCACTCGGATATTTTGATATCCTTAAGTTTTCGTCCCGTACAGAACAGTGTAAACTTATTCAGACAAGGCTGTCTCATGCTCTATTAAGAAAGGCATTGTAGTGTCCAAACATGTTCTCACTTATCGTGACTTCTATGACCTGTTATGGCCCATAGTGGTGTATCTTTATGCTTTCTGCCTTGTCCAGACTTTAGTGATCCCTTCTAAACCGTGTCAACATGAGAAATCCTGCAAGTTTAGAGGTTCTCACAGCAATGTTGATAGAGAATTACGTCATCTGGTTTGTTGTTCCATGTCGACTTCTAAATAGTTACCGATGGTTTCGAGAACCTTGATGCCTCGGAAAATTTCTCCACTTGGTCCTGAAAAGGAGGCACCACGCTTCTCCGAAACTCTCTCATTAGGTGTTTATCAGTCAACGCTTCGTAATACCTCAAAAGACTTGAGTTTTCAAAAATAAAACCTCCCCCAAACGAAAGTGACCCCGCCTTACTTGTCTAAGTTCTGTCCTAATCCAGGAGGAGAAATTTCCCTTCTTATTTGGAGCCGCTACGTTATTGATCAAGTAAGAGAATTACTGCCTTTCGGATTACAAAATACTTTCACTTTTCATAGACTTTTATAAATGAGTATGAATGATTTACACATAATTTTAGTTCTAAATTAAACTCATTCTCATAAAAGTGGTACCTCAAATTTAATTTTCCATACAATGAGACAACGGTTTAAACATATAACAATCCCTTGTTAAAATACAAATACCACACATTTTGTATATTTATTTAATCTGTTCTCCAGAATGTGTTGATTGTGTATATGCCTGATTAGGCTTGTAATATCAAACATTAATGCAAATCCGTATTTAATTGGAAGGATTACTGGCAATAAAGTGAACACAGTACATTTTATGCAGTAGCTTGCCGCATATAGAAGATATGGTGCATTTTAGTTGGATGCATAATGGTTAAAACATTTCTAAATCCTAGAACTGGCTGATCCATAAAATGGGGTTAAAATAATGAGTATGGCAGACGAGAGCAAATGGGGCATTATCGGAGTTTTATCGTTACGGCTTTAGTAGTTGAGCGTGTGGCCTATAAAAATAAATGCCAATAATAATTGGCATTTAATACAAACAAGCACGGCTTAGGAGAGTGAAATATGTGTAACACGTTTGTTGGTACAGCACTCGTCCTGTAATTCCTCATTATATTTGTGGGTAAACCCATTGGGTTTTGGTCTGTTGCCGTGTGGAATGCGAGTGTAATGATGAACTGCTAACAAAGACTAATTATTGTGAATGAATTTTGTGCGTGTATAAAGGTATAATGGATTTTTGTAGTGCTGTGTATGAATACTCATTTGTTTAAAATCTCGAATGACAAAACTACAGCTCGCGAGTCCTTCGCAGCCCACAAACTGTTCGAATTATGGAAACTATTATTAATTTACTTCGCCAAGTTGATTTTATCAGTTACTCGTGTCTCTTGTTGTTTTGCTGACAATAATATTTGAACCTAAGGAACGGAAGGATGGAAGAAATTCCTTAAAGAGAGACTTATAATTTATGAATTACCATTCACCAAGCTGTGCAGAAAAAACGCTGAACAGTCACAACAGAAATGTGATTTTGTGCATCAGGATTTTTCATGGCTCTTATTCTTATTTTTCCCAGGAAAATAATGTAGCGTGTGTTTGGACTGAATCTACCCCTTGGGGCACTTGCTGAGGTTCGTGAGAAAGGATGGATGACCAAGCCTTTATTCTGTGCCTGTTCAAAAAGTTCATAGGATTCTCAGCAGTTTGGAAGGAGTCACTAACATTTCTTCTGCAGTTGATACAGGTCCCTCAACGGAAGCTTACAGCCGATCAGTACCTAGCAGGTACTGATCGGCTGTAAGCTTCCGTTGAGGGACCTGTATCATCTGCAGAAGAAGCGTTAGTGACTCCTTCTACAATGTGACCACCACACTTCGGAAAGCTCTTTAATGAAGCCGTTTAGTTTCTATTATGAAGAGGAAGCAGGATAATGGCTCCAGCGACCAGGGGAAACTAAGTTACCCTTTTTAAAATTTGGAGTTTGCTTGGAGGGGCCTACCTCAATGCAGTTGGTACGCGTAAGGCCATTAATGGTTTTCGTCGCACAGGGTTTTGGCCACAAGATAGGAATGTTTTCTCAAGCGCACATTTATTTCCTGCAGCCACAACGGATATGGTACTCTGTACAACTCATACAGCACCACGTGAGAAGGGTAGCACCAGCGCAGTTTCACAGGGAACTGGGGTGTCTCTGTACAACCGAAGAACTACGAAGTCAAGCTTTCCTCTTCTAAGTCCCACAAATATTATTCCAATCCACACAGCTGGCCAAGAGAAGAATCGTGTCACGGACAGAGGATATGACAGCCATCCTTAAATCGTGGCGTTACAAAAATGAATCGCTAAAACCAAAAAGAGTAGCTAAAATCTTTCTTTTTCGAAGAAAAGTAAAAACAAGCGTGTAAGGAGAGCGAAAAAAATGTAACAAAGTTTCCAAATATTTCAGCGATGACGTAGATGGCGATGATGATGTTCAGGGCATTTACTGTCAAGACTGATGTTCACAGTCTCTCGAAGGCTGGATCGTCTGCTACAAACGTCGAAATTGTGCCCAAAGTTCGCGTGCGGGTGTTGATAGCGACGATGATGAGGCCGTCCGCGTCTGCTCTCAATGCGTCTAGTAAGTTCTGAGATACACTTAGACTTGTTCTTCTTCTCGTTTTACATTAATTGCATTTCTGCTACAAAAAAAACCTCTGAAATTGTTAATATTTATTTTGTAACAGTATTCTTCCCAGTACCCAGCTTTACTTTACAAAAGTGCCAATAAAGTCTGATCGTTACTTTTTCCACCCGTGTTTAATTCAAACTTAAAAGATCATACAATAGACATCACGTGAAACACCAATGATTTGTTTTAATTTTCATATCCTTAGACACAGTCAAATATTAGCTTGCCCGTTTAGCCCTACGTTATCACATATATATATATATATGATATTCTATTCCGGAAGAAATTAAGAGCAGATTGAGGTCAGGAAATGCTTGCCATCGGTCGGTGCAGAACCTTTTGTCTTCCAGGTTGCTATCCAAAAATTTAAAGATCAAGATATATAGAACTATAATTTTGCCTGTTGTTTTGTATGGGTGTGAAGCTTGGTCGCTGACATTGCGGGAG
>Ga0123354_10014251_pt1 | contig 12376 bp, 9 predicted proteins | sample TergutLab28metaG_2_FD_97872 | JGI IMG/M metagenome (GOLD analysis project Ga0123354, IMG submission 97872) | Labiotermes labralis P4 segment gut microbial communities from Petit-Saut dam, French Guiana - Lab288 P4 | ecosystem: Host-associated > Arthropoda: Insects > Digestive system > Gut ... | reverse complement strand
CCCCGAGCCCGTCATCCGTGTTACCGAATCGGTACGGGGGGTGGGAGGCATAATGGGCAGAGGCGTGAACCTGAAATATCACCATCCATGCCTAGACCTTACTTTCGTCTATCTGTTTTGAACATTCCTTCCATCTTTGCTTTCATCCGCTTATATATCCTCTTCCTCCTCGTCTGTAATTTGGTTTCCGATCTATGAGACTTGAAATTCTGGCTGATTTGAGACACGCATTACGCTATTGTGGCTAGTGACGCCGTGAAGCTTTGTAGATAGGTAACCTACAAATTTCGTTTTACGTTCTTGAGGTACACATTTCTCTTTGGAGTACTGGTAACACAAGAACTGTCTCCATGATTTGGGAGGCGCCTTCAAAAATTTAAGGTCGTTTACCCGCTGAACAAACTCTCTGACTCCGTGATCTCTAACCGTCATTAGTATATTCATAACACTTCAGACTGCAAGCTATCGCAAGACAAGTGACTGCACCCCACACCACGAGACCACTGTTATTTAAAATCCGTTGTTAGTTATTTGTTTGAGAACAGTCGACGGAGATGAAGATACAGCAAGTTCTAAACATATCTCCCTCTTCCGTTTGTAACTAATGCTACAGAATTGAATCTTTCTCGACCATCTGAAAGTCGCTCACCTTCTAAAGAAAAGGGAATTTACTGTGTGTTAAGAAATCGAAAATCACCTAATTTCTTACTAGGCTTTCGCCATTAGGTCTAATCATAATCCATTCGAATAGGTTGAGAGCCATTCCCCTCTGTCTGAAATAGTCTATTTTTTCCCCTATGCAATTACGCCACACAGACTAATAATATTCAAATAAGCAAATGCTATGGCAATTTTCATTTATTTGAGGGCGTATCAAATGTGTCCCAAAGATACACTTTTAGAAGAGATGTTTACACTACAAGTTTACCTCCACACCAGGAATATTAGCACACGCGCTTAAAAAGAACACATTTGTCTGTGCCGGAACCCACACACTAGTTTAAATTAACATCTGGATAGTCTTAATCATTTTTACTTGATTTAACAAGGCTGTAATTAAATCGGGCTATATAGAGTCAACTGGATGATAGCAGAGAGTAGAGTGCAAGGGTTTTGGAAGAAAGGGTCGTGGTCTATTTTAACGTTGTATCCGGCATTTGTCTGGAGGGACTGAAGAAAATTACGACAAATATAAGCCGGAATAGTAGGTGTCTGGGCAAAACACAAGTCAGAATATTAGAGTTTTAGGCAGGCTGTTCGGTTCACACCGTCAGCAAAGAATTACTAATGCCCCTGACTGGGATTCATGGACAAGTACCGCAACATGTTCGCATCATACAAATATTAATTACAAAATTAAACAATGTAATTCGTTTTACAGTATTATACTTTCTACATAAACTTTTAGAGTGGAGTGACGTAATGGTAAAAAATATGGGGCTGCTTTCTTTTCTCCCAAAGAGGTCGTACCAAAATCAGAGAATGTCCGCGTGTAATGTTTCCACATTGCTTCTCCATCGATCGGCAGGTTTCGTATCGTCTTTGGGTTCTAATGGTGGATATCCTACGCATTTCCAGGAACATTTTAACAATACTGGACGGCCGTTGTGCTGATAATGAGCTACAAATAAAATATCAAAGTAAAAGAAATGTGTTGCTATTATTCTGCTATAATTTTTTTCTTTTGTTGACCGTGCATCTCAGTATAATCTTAGTAATTAACAAACCCAATGCACAAATTCTTGTTCTATAACAAGTTTATTAAATTCCTCTACATGTTTCGAGTACTATGTGCTCATCATCAGGAGGTCAAAATTGTATTATACAGCATCTGGTATCGTCACACCTGTAGGTGGCCGTCCCATGCAACCTGTGCACGGGACGGCCACCTACAGGTGTGACGATACCAGATGCTGTATAATACAATTTTGACCTCCTGATGATGAGCACACAGTACTCGAAACATGTAGAGGAATTTAATAAACTTTTTATAAAACCAGAATTCGTAAACTGAGTTGGTTAATTACTAAGATTATTTTGATACAGTTGATATTTTGGGACAGTAAGACCGTGAACTGGCAGTGTGACAAGTGACACAGAAGAAAATACTCTTAGTCAACTATTTCTTTGACCGCGTAAATATTCATTTAACCAATACATACAAACACCCAGCTGGCTTGCAGAAATGGTTAAGGTTTCTGTCTTGTGTGGAGCTGCCCTCTTCGAGTATCGTATTGGTCGGTTCGCCGAATAGTTTCTCCGTTTCGGCAGTGCCTCAAGACAAATGTCGGTATGATGTTTTAAACTAGGCCATAGTCACGCCCTTCCTCATTAAGCCCTACTCTTCGTTCCGTATCATCGAATAATTCGAAGTCATGTAGTCTGAGCTACAGGCGGCATCGTTAAATAAAACACAAGAAATACAACCCCATGATACGTGTCGCTACGAAACCGCACGGTAGAAATCTTCTTCAATGTTTCGGCTGACAACAAAGTCACAGCCTACAGTAATAAGTTTTCTATTTTTACATTTTAAATCAGAAAATGGAAGAACTCCAAACAATGTGCCTTAATAATACCAACCCTGTTAACGTATTACGAACTCCTGCAGAAATATCTCTTCTTGAAGCACAAAATAAAACCCTGTAACATACCGAATGACAAACTCATGACGTCATTGCTTTGTTTCTACCGCCAGGGGCGCTGCACAACTGATTCTCTTTATGAACTCGTCTGAGAAGAGCCCATCTTTCCCTCGTAACTCCCTCTAGGGCGGCCGGTGTTTATAAAGCCGCTCCGTGCTGTTTGCAGTGTTATTTGTTAAAACATGTATTAATGCGTCACACACATTCCCGCTTATTTAATCCAGTGCACACCTTCCGTACTTCTAAATGTGTTTGTTGTAAAGATCTGCATAATCAGCGAAGACATGAGTTAACACTTCATGTGGCACAGCTGCCGCTAATGAAATTGCCGGAATGGAGCCGAAATTCGGTGGGTCGCTTTCATACCCTAGACGCGGCAAGTCGGAAGTTTGAACATAAATATTTACCAAGGGATATGGCGGGAACCGGGTCCGATAACAGGACACTGGACAAAGAGGCATTTAGGTTCATTGTCCGGGTCTATTTGCTTTCCTTCGTCAGTGTCGCTTGACCAACGCTCCGTACATATTTATGTATCTGACGCTTTATAATCTTCAATTACCAGCGCCAATAAACGATACACTTAACAAGTAGACAGGGAGATGCACTCCGGAAGAATTAAACTGTCAGCAACAGCACTGACAGGATATCAAATCCCGCAAAATTTGTTATGTCTGTGAACAGGATTAAACGGTTTGTGTTTTAATGCCAGTATGATATGTTTTCTGTCAAGAAGAAATTACATTTCTATGTACTAATCAGAGAAAATTCCAAATTCAGAGTGTACACAAGGAATACAATGGAGAGAGCCTCCTACGCCGAGCAGAATCTGGGCTCTTATCGCAAATGAGACAAGACGTATATATATATATATACACACGTATAAAGTGAGTGTGAAGAAGTCTAAACACACCTATATTTGGTATTTATAGCTACACACCATCGCTAGCTATAAATACCAAACATAGCTGTGTTTAGACTGCTTCACACTCACTTTATACATTATGATTTAATACACAACGGGGATGTCGCACCTCTCTCTCTCTCTCTCTCTCTCTCTATATATATATATATATATATATATATATATATATATATATATATAAACAAATCTGAAGCACTCTGTGCTACACCGAGTGCGCCTGCTTCAAAGTTACGTATAAAACAGTACTTTCTGACACTGACATGGCAAAAGTATTAAAAATAACTGTAAATTGTTACCCCGCCAGATATTGTTGATATTACTGTAATTAATATCAAATCAACATAATCCTCTCCTTTAAGGCTGATGAAGGTAGACATTAAACCGTATACCGGTAAAACTGAAGTTAGGTAAATTTGTCACACTGTGAATATATAAAATACAGTGTTTAGTCCACGTGGTTTAAGGCTAAGAGACTTAATTCTAGCGACGCAGTTTACATTTGTGTGGTCCATATTATTATTACAGTAAACACAGAATAAGCAGGTTTAACAGACCGGGCTTTATAATCGGGATACACTGTTTACTGTGAGGCAAAAGTGGGATCTCAAATATTATTCAAATGAATTTCACGCTTCAGGAAAGCAGGCGATAAAACTAGACTTAACAATTCTTTCCGTTTTGCATGTGTTGTACGATTTTGCCTACCCACAGGCACAACATGGGCGCAGTAACCGAATACTGATAGTAATAACACGTTGGACGTAATCGGCCTAACCAGAAGAACAACACTGGAATGGTAATAAAGTCGAGGCTCCTCCTAAGAACATGGATCTCCTGATAGAATATGCCTCTCTCTGCCTCTCTATAACAAACATGGAGGGCAGTTGCAAATCCAGCTTAACCACAACAACAGCACTGGACCCATCAGCCTGCATCTTACGCTTCCATTAACACGTGATCGGAAAATCGGCGAGGCTCTTCATAACTACAGAGGCGTAAAATAGGACAGGGTTTGGGATTGACTGTGTACGTGCATGTGGGTGCTGTAAATGAATACGTATCATTGGCAGTGATTAGCAACAAAAGCAAGAGACGGCAGCAATAAATTTCGGCAACATATGTATGCTTCAGTCGGTATTGCAGTGTCCATCTTTAAGGAAGAAAGTTACATTGTGTGTATATTTAATAAATGTTGTCCATGTGACCCTCGGGAGATATATTGCACAACAGAGTCGACAGAGACGTCAGTTGTGGAAACTTCAGCTGGAGGCGGAAACGTCACATTTACCGTTAAAATTTCAGAGGGCTTGACGCTGGTTGAGTAAACCGACAACGCGATAACTGAAACTGGTAAATGAGTATGTAAGCCTGTAAGTAATGCTTGAAAATGGGGAAACGGATTCGATATTACGTAAAGAACAAGAAAATTACAAACAAATGTAAATATTACAAGAATGCTACGAAATTGTAGGCTCCATCGCTTTACACCAACGGGTCTTGTGTGTCCAATGGTTACTGAACTCCGTAATTTCAAGTGGTACAAATTTCGATATCCGATATAACATCGTCAGGTTAATGTTACGTCTTTTTTTTTTTAGTTTTTTAGAAGTTTAGTTTCTGGCCAGTATAATAATTAAATAGTTGCTGCCCTTCAAAATAAAAACAAATATAGTCTCAGCTTACACCACACAGTTCTACAGAAGGGCTAAATATGTACCTCCACTCATTCATAACCTCGACCACTTTATTCCGAGTAAGTAACTCCGGTACCGATTGCACTAGACGCTGGTTAGGCATCACAGCCGGTCTGGGCTGTTTTGGATAAAAGAAAATAAATTGCCTCTTTCCGGAAATCGAACTCCGGACCGTCCAGTACGTAGCTAGTCGGTAAACCGTCTACGCTATCCCGGATCCGCCGTTCGATATAAATTTATAAAATGAAACCAGTAAAATAACGGGCAGCGGCTGGATGTTCCTTGCACAACATAGTAGAAAAGATAGCAAACAGTAATAATCACGTCAGTCCGTCCGTTCTCCATCCAACTGCCTTATGTATTTGGCCGAGAACTGATAAACAGATCTTGACGAAGTGTGATGTGCTTTATGCTGCTGGAAGCCATTCCCAACCGGTAGTTCTAATTTCCTGCACTCGATAATAATTCTGGCGAACAAGTGAATTGAGATGTTGGAGTGAGACTAGCGTCACCGCCATAGTAACCACCAAAACGACTGCCAGTGTTGTACTCCATTACTTGACTGTACATAAAGTTTGTCAAAACGTTCTTTATTCTCAAAATGTCATAGAGTCTCTTCGTATAAGAGGAACTGCAATTACAAGTACGTCCACAACAGAAGGACGGACATCCCTGCGCCGACTAATATGGACCTCAGGATCACTCGGTAAAGCTTAATGGATATCCCCAGCATCCTATTTCATCCACAACCAGAGCAAATGCAGAAAATATGGGTGAAATTTCATTTACGCCCTTATGTAAATTACGGATCTCACTGTATCGATTGTCGGGAAACAATCAATTGCTCCCGGACACTGAAGGAGGTCTTCAAGTCCAATTGCAACCAAGCCGGCCGCGAACTGTGCAAGTACGTGTAGAAATTTGTTGACGCCGTTAACTAAATTATGACTCAATACTAATAAAAATCCAACTACGAGACAACAGACGCAACAGTATGCAGATATTTATTTACTGCAAAGTCACGCTACATGTTTCGGGTGTCAAAGCACCCATCATCAGGAGTACTAAAAACTGCAACCGCAGCCTCCGGTACAGGTAATAATATCGGTACAGCTACCTCCCTCCAACGTGGCCAGATCTGGACTGGTTTGTGCGACTCGCCCAAACCACGTTGAAGGGAAGTAGCTGTACCGATATTATGACGTGCACCGGAGACTGCGGTTACAGTTTTTAGTACTCCTGATGATGGATGCTGTGACACCCGAAACATGTAGAGAGACTTTGCAGTCAATAAATATCTGCATACTGTTGCATCTAGTTGGATTTTTATTAATATTGAATTATGATGCATGTAACCATGAGCTTAAAAAACTTGAAGTATGACTCGTCAAGGAGCCGATATACACAAAACTTACGCTTACTGTACAGCTTTCTGTAAAGAAATTATACACTGAATTTAGCGAAAATCCGGCAAACGGTTCAGCGGCTGCTACTACGTCACAGGCTGATAGGCAAACAGAAAGTCGCAGTCACGACATGAGAAATTCTACATTTGCTTCCTAAAGACAGTCTTATAACCAAGATAACAGTCATAGACACAACAATAACAAAGACGAGAATAAGCGTGATAAGAATAACAATAGGAACAATGGCAACAACACTTACGAATCGTTTAGCTTATATGGTGTACCTACTTTCTAATTAACCCTTTAAACGCCGAGTTAAATACCATCTGCCATCTGCTGGCATTATTAAGAGCTCATCATATTTTCCACGTTAGCGGGTTAAGGGTTAAATTCAAAATACAAAGCCACAAGGGCAGGAAGAGCAAGCTGTGTGCATTCAGGCAGGAACTCCAGGTTTTCAACCTTTTTAAGGCATTGAATAAAAGCAAATCTTGCTTTATTTTTAAAATTCAATTCAGACACCTCCTTGTTGCTCTTGACATTATCGGAATACATTTATCGCCTCACTCGTCAGTCGTCATCCTATAAACGAACAGTCTATCTAGGCACACAGATAGTGTATCTAGGCACACAGATACTAGGCACAATGCGTAACACAAATTGTAACTTACAATTGTCTATCCGTCCGTGCGTCCATCCGACTGCCATCCATCCAAACGTCCACACGTTCTTGCAGCTCAGTATTTTCTGGAAAAAATTGGACACAAATATTTTAAACAACATAAATACTTAAATGCGCAAAGGACGACATTTTAAACTGAAAGACCGTACTAAAGAGTTTCGGCCATGGCATATTATTACTTTGATTAACTTGATTTCTGGCTTTCCACTATAGTTTGATGTTCCGAAAGGTGATTGTGGCCAGCTTCGTATATCGGTCCCCAATGACTAGAGCACTTCATGGGTTTCCATCTGTATACGAAAACACACACAGGTTCGGAAGCGCTGCGTTTCGTTCGTAATACTTGGCGATGGAAAGAAATGTGGAAAACCACTATTAGAGATTAACACTATTGTTGTCGAGGACTGTACATGGAAGAAGTTGGAAGGGATAAGGAAGTTGAAAACGTGAAGTAAATATCAAATGATACGATCGAGTTCTCATAGAAATACAATAGCGTATTTGGAAAGCTCCAGTTTCAAACTTCAACTCGAAAACCAACGAACCTGATTAAGTTTTATCTTAGTTACGTCAGTCGCATCAGGCAAATTATGGAGCTGTAACATTAATTTGGCCATTATCAATAAATTGTACATTATTCACTTCGCCAATCCATAATCAGATTAGGTACAAACTGAAATAATCAAAACGACGTTCTAAGAACCCAGTCACAGGTCCCGTGTGACTTTTCCAAAGTGTCCACTAGAGTTCTTATTTAAAGTAACAAATAAAATATTGTTGGCTTAAACTGAAAACACTTATTGGGCATTTAAAAAAGAATGATGAAGGTGTGGGTCCGTGTAAACTACATGGTGGGGACTTATTTCTGATACAGCAGATATTTTTTTTTCAGTTGCTCAATAAATTCTCTACCTTTATGAAACAAGAGAACTATACAGAACAGGTAATGGCGAAAGTGAACTCCTGTGGCGATTTATATTACATTGCGGAACAATACAGGATCGCCACATGCCGTCTTTCTATACGAGACTTCAGTTAATTGATTTAAAAGGGTGTTGGCTGCGTGACAACGCTACATGCACCAGCACCCGATAGTGATATTAACTATCTCCCTGTGACCAATTTTTATGATGCTACAACACATATCGCCTGTTTCATTTTATGGGATAACATTTTTATATAATACACTTTATTTTGTACAACTCATGCGTCTGTGTTGGTTACATTTTATCTATTCTATATTTTCGTAACTTTTGAAACTCCAAATTCAAAAGATGACGACGTTAAAAGATTGTAATATCTGAGACCTTCGTTCTTCTGACATGTTACTCGGTGTAAGCGGTAGGTTCGGCTACTTGATTTTTGAAGATGGGACCGACAGGTTGTCCCAAACTTCGGTAACTAACAACACTCATAATCCACGTCACATCCCAAAAGCCCAAAGGCCTCGCCCATACTGGGGAGTAAGCCTTAAACCTGGAACTGAGATATCGCACCGTAGCAGGAACGTAGCTGATGTCGATGCACCCACAGTAACTTTCTGCAGATCTAATAAACAAAGTACACGGAATAGAAGCGATCTACTTGCAACGCGGTAAAGGTTAGAAGGCTAAAGAAATTTTGACCTTTATGAAAACCAATTCTGATTATTCCATTCACAAGAGCATTAGACTCTGCCTGAGCCAGAACAATCGGCTCCATGCCTACACGCACGATTTCTTTGACTCTTGTCTTAACGCAGGGAATACTGTTTCGTATCCTATTACTGTTTACTGCTCATGTCCAGCCAAGGAATTCTTCCAACATGTTTCCGAGCCTTTCTTTCACTACTTCTTTACTCCTGCTGAAACGCGTTTTCACTTTCATTGGTTACCTCCAGCAACCTAGTGCCTACATGAAGTATGTGCATCGTTCAAAAGTTTTCAGATATTCGATCACCATGAACGCTGATACGTTACAGAGACAGTAACTGTGAACGGACGATACCGAATTGTGCAAGCAAATGAATTAAGGAAGTAAGACGCATCTGTGAACGTAGCACGCAAGGGGGACGAAAATGTTCAATAAAAATATTGGGCGAAAATCCCTCCGAAGCGCGACAAATGGAATGGCTAGGCTTAGAGAACAAAGCAGTAATTAAACAGTACTTAAACAATTAATTGTTAGCATACTTTAAAATGTAAGCTTTGCTTAAAAGATAACGAACGTCTCATGCAATGTATGCGAGATTTAAAGGGTGGGTCTGGGGAACGGTGATAAGGAAGGCCGACCGAAAGGCAAAGAAAAAAACATTGCTAAATTAAATGAGTACGGCGTGTTGCAGCATGATACCTCATAAAGATAAAGGAAAAGTTGTCCCTGTGCTTAATGAAGTACCATGCAATGAAACGTAAGAGGCGTATGAAAGGAGCTTCATGCATTCTAAGCTTCAGCTACGGGGTCCCTGCCGTTTTTTTTTTTGGGGGGGGGGCGTTCAGGTGACCGTCTATCGTGATAAATTCTTATAACAAAACCAACTAGATGCAATAATTTCTCAAATTTATTTTGGGAATAAAACACTACATGTTTCGGTCAGTTCCTCTGTCCATCATCAGGAGTTTTTCACTGTACACACAGCAAACCTGTATGAAATATACCATTGTTGTGTGTACAGTGAAAAAATCCTGATGATGGACAGAGGAACTGTTCGAAACACGTACAGTTTCAAAACATAAATTTGAGAAATTAGTGCATCTAGTTGGTTTTGTTATAAGAATTTATCACGATGCACGGTCACCTGAACGTCAAAAAAACCTGTATGATATACCAGTATACCATTGCTATGTGTACAGTTAAAAAAACTCCTGATGATGGACAGAGGAACTGTCCGAAACATGTAGAGTTTTATTCCAAAAATAAATTTGAGAAATTACTGCATATAGTTGTTTTTCTTATAAGAATTTATCACGATCCACGGTCACCTGAACGCCAAAAAAAAAAACTTGTATAACATACACCATTGCCAAGTGTACAGTGAAAAACTCCTGATGATGGACAGAGGAACTTTCCAAAACATGTAGAGTTTTATTCCAAAAATAAATTTGAGAAATTAGTGAAAATAGTTGGCTTTATTACAATAATTTGCCACTGCTCTGTCTCTGAAGGCCTACACGCCGTCAAACATCCCACAGAAGAGCCACGCTAGGAGGCTTGGTGGCAGCACAGCACGTCAATACACTGTGTACAAGAAAACAGTCTCTTTCCCCTGAAGGAAATTGGGCCCCGATTACTCGGGATCCATCCTATAAATTAGGCTCTATAGAGAATGAGATGCATCGGATCAAAAATTACCTTACACGAGCTTCAATTTATAAACGTCTATTACAAATTTACGGGATACTAGCAATATACATCTGTCCCTGCGCCATTAGCATAAACAACGAAGATCATTTAGGCATACAAAATCTCGAAATTAAGCGGACCTGATTAGGAGTCTCTCTGCCATGGCATGCATCTTCGTTGAGCAAAGGAGGAAGGCGGGCAGTGCTAGCCAGGCTCTGTGTGTGCAGTTCAGGCACCCAATCATTTCGTCAACTTCTAAACATGCAAAGCTGAATGCCGAACTAAACACAGTACAGGGGCTTGTAGGGTGATAATATGACATTAGACATTTTCGTTTCAGCCCCTCGACCCGGGAAGAACATTTAAATACGGGGGCTGTCTTAAGAGAACTACGCTTCCTTCCCCGCCCTGTGAAGTGTCAACACCGTAATGAGCAGCTGCCTCCAGGCAGTTCACAGTTGCTAGATCACATACAGCAAGCCAGCAGCAGAAGGCATACAATTATCGCTCCTTTAGTGTAAGTAGTTCTGCTACTGGTACACGTCTCAGAGTGAAATGGACAAGCAGCAGCGTGCTGCGTTAGAGATTGGGGACAAGAAGAAAGTTATTTTATACATCGCTACAGAAAGTTTCAATAAATGCTATGCACCGATTCACGCGTGTGGTTAGAGCGACTATGGATCTCAGAAGCACGCGATAGCAGAAAGCAAAGAAACAGTGTCGTGGGTCAACCTATACACACAAAAGGCTTGTACTAGTTCCTCGGATACAATCCTTTTCACTGCATTTCTGTTTTTGAATGAAGACTCCTATGGCTTCCTCGTCTTACTTTATTTGGCCTGTTCTAATCGGATTACTTGCTGGGACAGATTGCAACATGTTGACAACAATAAACCGTCATTTCTAGTAAGAAAAAGCTACAGTCCTAGCAATTGCTCCGGCTAATTGGCTTACAAGGCCGGTCCCGGTGGCCGCGCTGTCTAAGGCGTAGGTCTGCGACCGCTCGCCTGCTGAGACTGTGGGTTCGAATCCCACTGGGGGATGAATGTCTCTCTGTTGTAAGTGTTGTGTGTTGTCAGGTAGAGGTCTCTGCGACGAGCTGATCACTCAACCAGAGGAGTCTTACCGACTGTGATGTGTCGTGTGTGATCTAGAATCTTCGTGAATGAGGAAGCCAGGGCACAATGGGGGCTGTCACGCCTAAAAAAAATGGCTTACAAGAATTTAAAATTGACGTCATTGTTTGGCTGCACAATCCGTTCTAGAAGAGGGTTTTTACTAGTACCGATATTAAAAAAGAAAAAAATTGCCTTAACTGCTATGACCCACACATAAAGAAGTGGGAAAACGCAGTGTGTGTGTGTGTGTGTGTGTGTGTGTGTGTGTGTGTGTGGTGTAAAGGAGGAAGATGGTTTCGTACAGCGTCCTTCACATTTGGGATGTTTTACAAACAAACTGCATGTTCTATCTTCAAGCCATTAGAAAGAAAGACTTTATATTTAATTACCTATTCAAATTACAATTTATTATGAATGTGCCTAAAATATGTCGGTATTGCACACACACACACACACACACGCATGCATGCACGCACACACACACCCACACACACACACACACACACACACACACACACACATATATATATATATATATATATACAGATTGTCCTAGGAGGAATGTGCCAGACTTCGGGAGAGTGT
>Ga0123354_10014249_pt1 | contig 12378 bp, 6 predicted proteins | sample TergutLab28metaG_2_FD_97872 | JGI IMG/M metagenome (GOLD analysis project Ga0123354, IMG submission 97872) | Labiotermes labralis P4 segment gut microbial communities from Petit-Saut dam, French Guiana - Lab288 P4 | ecosystem: Host-associated > Arthropoda: Insects > Digestive system > Gut ... | reverse complement strand
TTCCTGGGTACGCCACTGGTTTGTGCGAAACGTCTTCGAAACTAACCACACAGCGTTACTCCCAAAAAGCCAGTCATTGTCACAGTTGAAGTCCTGAGAAACTCATATCTAACGTGCATCCTAGTATGACGAAGATGTGACACACTGAGCCTGTGGAGTCGATAAACGAAAGCTGGCACACAGCGGTGCTGTGTGTCACATTGCTTATTTATGGTTTATTTGGCGAAGCTATAAGCGGCTTAGTCCATGTAACGTCCGATGGTAGGACACACAGCAAATAATAAACCAGAGAATATGTGAAGGAAGCAGTGGCGTACCCAGGAATTTTGTTCGGGGGGGGGGGGTTCAACAAATTCAGTTGAGGACAGAGAGAACGGGGATCTGGGGGCGGTAGACCCTTGTCAGGGGTTCTGGAGGCATTTCATTTCATATAGTAAAATTTTCTTAATTTTTGGTACTTTAAGACTATTTATGATTACAACCAATTTATTTGTCATTGCTAATGTAGAACAATTGCGAACCGGCGGTAGTTTTAGAATTTTAGTGCCTTTTTTCCGAACATCTTGGGGTGTTGGCGTCCTAAATTCAGCAATGTTTAACAGTTTTCATAATCGGGATGAGTTTGGCACGATTTTAGAGGGCCTTCGGAATTTCGGGGGTGGGGGTTGAACCCCCAACCCCCCCCCCTCGGTACGCCACTAGAAGGAAGCAGTTGTTGCCTTGTTTGAGGTACTACCTGAGAATCTGCTTGGAGAAGATGAGGAAAATCACTAAAATCCTCAATCAGGACAGCTGGATTGCGGGTCGAAATTCGAAATGGGTTTTGCCCAACACGTAGTAGTGCCAACTTCTTGTTCGTAAAGTTCGGTATGCAACCGTGCCAAGCACAGCAACTTCATTAGGCCTCCATACAGCCTGTCTTATCTCCAGAAACTCTGCATTTAGCCCACCCGGAATGCGCCACTGTTCGTACAGTCCAACAGGTCGTTCGGTAAGCCTTCCTAACCGCTAATCGTTCGGGCACGTCAATATCCACTTGGCTCTAAGACATCAATTAGTGCCGCAGCCTCATACAGCCAGTGTATAAAGTACAACCTGGTAATCACAGTGGGAAGAGATGTGCCGCGCAATTGTTTGCCTTTCGCCATGTTTGTATGACCACTGACCATAAACCTGAACAAGGCACAAGCTACCTTTAGCCAAACTCCGCTGCCCAAAATCCCAGAAGATCGAAGACCTGAACCATATTCCTACTGTCGGTATGTTTTCTGACGGTGGTAAGAAGTGACTCACAGCAAACCATTCCCTTGTTTGGATGTTTGTAATTACGTCAGTTACTCCACGCTTCGCTGCTTTCTTTCCTTCTTTAAAGGCATGGCTGTCCCAAGCTGCTTCATTGCCTTAGCCCATAGTAGTGTGCATGGGACAGCAGTGGCGTACCCAGGAATTTTGTGCGGGGGGGGGGGGTTTCAACAAATTCAGTTGAGGACAGAGGACAGACAGAACGGGGATCTGGGGGCGGTAGCCCCTTAGTCAGGGGTTCTGGAGGCAGCTGTAATTTGGTACAAGAAATTTCATTTCATATAGTAAAATTTTCTTAATTTTTGGCACTTTAAGACTATTTGTGATGACAACCAATTTATTTGTCATTGCTAGTGTAAAACAATTGCGAACCGGCGGTAGTTTTAGAATTTTACTGCCTTTTTTCCGGACATCTTGGGGTGTTGGCGTCCTAAATTCAGCAATTTTTAACAATTTTCACAATCGGGTTAAGTTTGGCACGATGTTGGAGGGCCTTCGGAATTTCGGGGTGGGGGGTTGAACCCCTAACCCACCTCGGTACGCCACTGTCGCCAGTAGACCGATCTTACACGCGTCTGTCCGAATCTCAGTCCAAATTGGCATTATTAGTTTTGTGTGAGGATAGAGATGAACTGCTGTTGGGTACCGTCAGCTGGGGTTACAATTTTCATGAAACGCTCAACTGAACATATTTTCACTCGTAGTCATTAATCTTTGAATCCTCAACGTTTCTCGCAAATTGCTATAACGGTACAGGTAAGTAAATTACTGTTCTACGTTGTTAATTTTCCATGCGGAAAGCAGGCAGGGTGACGCTGAAGTGAGAGCCTAATAGCAGTGTCGAAGGTGCACGAAACTGTGACGTCACTTTACGGTTGCTGGTAAAATTTAAGACCCAGATGTTAAAGGCAATTTGCCATAAAGACGCAATGCGCGGAAACATACATGTTAGTGATCTGTTACCCCGGGAAAAGGGCTGTCGGTACTCGCTGGGTAGGAGGCTTGGTTGTCGCTGTCAGGAACAGAACCCCGATTCCTCGGTGAGTCACTAAACCGACTGAGCTATCCCGGAATGCGTGTACCTGTAACATTTGTAAGAAAAGTAAATTGTGTTGTACTGGGTCAATTTATCAGTGTAAAGAAATCTGGTTACTTGCAGGATGTTGCATTAGCAATAAAACCCAGCGATTGCAAGTTTGTCTCAGTGCACAATATCTGTTCACATTGTATTCATACATAACCCGATGCAGTGCAAACTAATTTTGGTCTTGAATTTCACAGAAATTTCAGTGTCATATGTCATTGTAATTTTATGACATTACGCTGTTTGGGGCAGTTATGTAGCGTTCGACAGTGACGCTTCGAGACATCATGCTGGTTCCTTCTGCATGGTCAACTATTTTCGGATTATTTGGCCTATGAAGATGGGACGAGCAGCATGTCCCGAAACGTCGGTTTGACAACTGTGGAGCACCGAATAACGTCACAGAAAAACGAAGATCGCGTTCATATCGCGGCTGAAGTCTGCCATCACGTATTATTTGGGTACCGGTATGGCTGGCGAGGCATGACACCATGCAGTATGTAATGCAGAGCGCAGTAGCTGATATAGTGAAAGCTGTGTCTAATTACGCATCGCACAGTGACAGTATGTAGGTCAGTGGCGGATTGTAGCAACTGGTTCTGAAACTGGACGCTAGATGGAGCTGAGGTGCTGGCTCTCACATCCAAGTACTTCAGCATTCGATACTTTATAGTGTGCACTGCAGACAGCGTCGTTAAACAACCACAAATACCACACTGACCATTAAATCACATATTAACACGACTTGTGACGTCATTGTGGCCCAATCCGTACACAGACGTTCCGGGCACGTAACGAAGTGGGTGTGACGCCGTGTAGGCCTGTATTCATTGGTGGTTTGTTTAATGACGTTGTCAGTAGCCTCGATGTTAGGGTCAGGGTAGACTGGTGGCGTGATTTGAAGTAATGTGCGGGCAAGGACTGAGGAAGACCCTGTAAAGAACTTCAGGAGAGCTGGTCTTAGAGTCGGTATAGGAACTCGCGACGTCCGTGTGAGAGACGGTAGTGCTAACCACTCGGTCAGGCGTCGTGCAGTCAGTTGTGATCAGCGATGTTGCGAAGGAAGGTGTTAGAAGCATCTTCACGGCAGAAAAGTGAAACTATCGACAGTGTCGTTCCAGCCCGAGCTGTGAGCGGTGCAAAGTAATAACACACCGCGGGTTGTGTGGGACGAGAGAAGAGGAAGACGAATAGCCTTGGTCTGCCATGTGCTCCCTTCCCTCAGGTTCCCCTGTTAAAATGCTGTGGCACATGTCACGTGACCAACCGGTACCTTCTACCTTGATTTGGTTGTCATAAAATTTAGCGAGAAGCACAAGTCACGTTGGTGCCAATCACGTTGTTTTCAAGCAGCTACGTCTTTCTTGCTACCTCACAAGTATTGCTGTAGGTTTACCGGGTCCGACTCCTGGCGTCGGAATCCGCCATAATGGACGACGTAATGTGAGGAGCGTACTAATGCAATACCAGGAATTCTTGATGCCATTCCGTGAACAAGTTCCCATGTCCCAGCTTACAAATTTGAACCTGATCAAAAAGAGAGAATCGGTCACGCAGCAACACGGCACGCTTTACAGCACGCAGTCCTCCGTATTTTAGAATGTAGGTCTTGGAGGAAACCATTTGGCTGCAACAGCGTAACTGCCGCGTAGACCGTGCAGATTAGTTCGTGGTTTGAGGTGAAGTGAAGTGAAGTGTACTAACAGGGAGTGACTGGCTCATTAGAACGTACGGACCTCAACCTCCTCAGTGTCTTCCGTCCTAAACCCTGTCGTTTGTATCATTTTGTACAGCAAGTGTTCTGGCCCGCACCTGCGTCTTGCGAACGTCTGCGTTGTTGGTCGACCCGACTTGAAGGTAGAAACGCCTGATACTTCAGCATGCGCGCGCGCTAGGAGGGGTTGGGGGCAACCTGTATTCGTCATTAGAGGCCAGTTGAAATATGATGGCACACGCACAGAAACCAGATTTCGTCTTTCGGCGAAACGGACGAGTCCATTCAAATCGGCGGGGACGTCAATTCAGTCGACTACTGGCAGCTGAGGTGTGCACATCAGCGGTAGTAATGCTGGATACACCATGTTCCGAGGTAGTGTGAAGAGTACTGGCTACCCACTCCATTCGCCGGTTTCCCCTTCACTTCCCCTCCCGTGCGCCACCGTGTGCCATCACATTTCAACTGGAGTCTACCAGTCTCGACTACTCGAACTCTTCTTCACATCCGTGTAGTTTATAAGCTAACACTGCATGTGTCTTGCGACTGTGTTTGGCTGTGTGTTGATTTTGCGATATTTAAAGATGACGCTTGAACTGCAGCTGCCGAACGAGACGCCATGCTGTTGTGAAGTGTGAATGCGGGTGAATGCATCTCGTAGAAACGGTTGTTGTCGAATACCCTCACTCGTGTGGGGAACTAAGGAAAACCATGTGTATTCTGACCAAGACCCGATGGTGGTACCACCGGGCAGGATGGATCAAGTGGTAACGCTTTTGACTTGTATTCGAAAGTTCCCGGTTCGAAACTCAGCCCGGACACCGACTGTGCCTAGCTTATTCCCGTTTTCCTCAATCCGTCAACACGAAAGCTTGACCGCAATACGTCGCCATTCGTTCCTTCCATGCTGTGGAGGCAGAGTTAACTGGCAGCATCATTAAACAAACTGCAGATAAAACAGAGTGGCGATGTTATCCGACTGATGTCACAGGCATGCCGTCTTTTAACGTGTCAATAAGAAACTAATATTAACTCAAATGGTATTTTAGTTTAATAAGTCACAACCATTTACAGCAGCATTGTAAATTATATTTCACATTATTGAATGACCGACTAGGTGTCTTCTAAACTCATAATCTCAAAAATATATTCTCTTGTAGTTGAAGGTAAATAAAGAATGAATTACTCAAATTTTTGAGCACGAAAATAGCGCAAAGTCTTGAAATATTGCAAAGTTACAGACAGTGGATGTGATCTCAAAAACGTGGGAAGTTTCCACATTCTGTAGCTGTTTTGGGTGTCTGTAGAATAACACTGACAAATGATGTAGACTATTCACATGTGTCCTAGCCCCTTCCCCCAGGGCACATGACATTCGCATCAGTGTCGGTCAAAATATAAGTTCTTGTAAGTCACCCCCCCCCCCACACACACACACACACATTACTTCTAATACCACTCACTGTGGAGTGCAGAAAGTTATATGTAGGATGTTTCAGAGTCTTCTCATTGCTAGCTCTATGACTGTTGTGTCACGTTTGAGGAAAATGCAGTACAAGCAGGCCCCCTTATCCGCGGTTCACGGCGGCCCGAAAAAAAATGGAAAATTGAAGAAATAAACGGTTCATAAGTTTCAAAACGCGCGCCAAGCCAAAACGAGCTGTAACATGGTGAAATCCAGCAGCCCAAACGCGCCCAGTACTTGACTCATCTTCCTTTGTCCCCGTACCTATGCTTCCCCGCGAACTTGCCACTATTCTGCTTCTAGCGTTCTCGCTGTTCGAATTAGTTGCCGCGTTATCGCAGTGTTTGTGTTCAGAAAGCAGCAAGAAGAATGGAGAAGTCGGTGAATACCCACAATAGGCTAAGATATTTTTTAACAAATAAAATGTTCTTATTGCAGGTTGTGTACAGATATGTAGGGTGATTTTTATTGTAAAATGTGTAACAATAACACGTTTTTACATTGCTTATGCAGCGCTTTGATGGAAATGCATAATTTTTATTGTTCTGTCATCCCTTGAAACTGTACATGATACTGTGCAGTACAGGTACTGTATTTTTTCATTGCTCTAGCTTCTCTTGAGGATTAGGCTAAAACGTCAGAAATCCCTTAATTTCATACGTACGAGAGAGAGAGAAAGTGTACTGTAAATGTACAGTGTAAGTTACAGTACACTTTATTATTGCTTTATATAATGTTGTTAATATCATACTGTGCGTAATTTATCAACTAAACTTTACCGTATTTAGGTACGTTACACGAATATCACGTTATATCACGTTATTATTAGCGTTCGATATTATCCGCGGTTTCACGTAACCGCGGTGGGTCTTGTAACGTATTATCCGCGAATACGGCGGTCCGCCTGTAGTTAAAAATTAAAGTTTGATGCAAAACCTGCATACATAAAAAAGTGTGGATGCAGTTTGCTGTGTTTTTGACATGCAGACACATCATTTCAGCTTTGATAACGACATATTTACGTACGCAAAAAGAAGAATTCATACCTAATTATATATATATATATATATATATTTATATAATTTGAAACATTGTGTGTGTACGTGTAAGTTACATCTCTTTTAAGTTTACTTTACTCATACATGAACATTAAACTCCTCATGATGGTGGCCAGGCAAAGCCTACACAAAGCAAGACTCAGATTACTCACTTTCTGTTGTTACACAACCGCCTCCAACATACGACAGTCCACCCCCACCCTGCAGTAGTTGGTTCAATGTGTGTGTATGTACACATGCACATGTGACATACCAATACATTGCAAAATACAAATATGAGGAAACATGCTCTTTTAACTGTTAAATCGAAACATTGTTATGAATGAAAATGACAGTCTTATAGGGTTGATATCATGTCATTTAAAGATGGGTATCAATTGTCTCCTGAATCATGGTGCCTTCATATAGAATGCTGCATCATTTGGTAGGTGGGTGGGTACCAATGTTGTGACAGACACGTTTGAGAAAACAGTGGTCTTCGTTATTTATCTAGCTCAGACCTTATGAGACACATTGTGTTATGGCTCATTCAATCAGACACAATTGAGCCTGTTACAGATGTGTTTCCATCATTTGCTATTTCCACAGAAATGTTCCTCTGTTTCAGGCAAAGGTCACCAACACACATTCACCTCCAGCAAAGTTATTTCCACCTAAAAGTGCCACTGCAAGAAAACCAGAATCTGTGAATCAGAATACTTCAACAGACACAGATTCTACAAGCATGTGGAGTAAAAAGGTGCGACTCAGTTTTTATTATTTTAGGCACAAGTATTAGATAATGGTTGAATAATTGAATTCTTGAAAATGGTTGTATTGCAGGTACTGACGGTGTGTGCTCAGTGAATTGTGATTCTTCTTCATAGGAAACTTGAAATCCTTACTATGTTGCAACTAGTGACAGATGTGGGCTAAGAAGCAAAAAGTCTTGTCATTTACCTCATTTATGGTTATGTATGCCACGTACACCCAACAGTGGGCTAGATAGTACGTAATTATTGCCATAGTCAAAGTTAAACCCATTTCAAGACATACAATACTGAAGTTGTGTTTTTATAAGAATGTTAATTCCCTTTACTCTGCAAAAATTGAGGTTATGTTCTAGTATTTGTTACACTCTAGTCTGGAAGATAGATGGCAATCTTTCAGAGGCCTCTGCTGCTTCAGTCTTGTACCCACAGTTTCCTCCTGTCTACCAAAGTTCATGCTCTCATATCTCAGAAAACCCAAATCTTCATAATCACCAATGTGTTAACCTCCAACCTCACAAAACTACGTGTAGTTTATACACAAGAACCAAGTGACAAATGTAAGACGGTTCTGAAGTACATTGTATTGGAATGCAAACTTTTAAACATCTCCCAACAGCTGATGTTCATACTCTGTCCATGGTATGAGGTCTTTGCAACAGGCATATGCCTAAAAAACAGGATACCCACTTCCAAGACTTGGGTTTAATTACTTCTGATTCCATGTGATATATATGTGGTAAATGCACCTGCAAAAAATTCCAAGTAAGTCTGTAATTACCTGTGCAATATGCATACCATTATCACTGACATGAAGTATTCTTACCTGGTCACATAACATCACTAAAAGGCATAACTTGAAGAAATGATGTAAAGGTTCAGAAATTAGTTCTCATTCTTTATCTTCTACAGCAAGTCCCAGCATGTGGTCAAGTCCCTCAACAGACACTGTCACGTGGTCCAGCTGCACGAGGTCCTGCTGTGAAAGGGACTCCAGGAAACCATACAGCTAATGGTCTGACTGAGTGCGGAATATGCGGAAGAAATTTTGCATCAGATCGTATTGCTAAACATCAGGAAATCTGTGTGAAGACAACTAAGAAGAAACGGAAGGTGTTCGACCCTGTCAAGCAACGAGTGAAGGGAACAGAAGCAGAAGGATTCTTGAAGAAGGGTCAACCACAGGCAGTAACAGTAAGTATTGTCATGTATCATAAGCACACAGAAGGTTGGGGCAATGGTACATCTGCATTACAAGCTGCCATTAAATTTAATAATTTTCCAACAAGATGCGACTTATTCAGTTTATTACATTTCTGTAGGCAGCTTTACATGTTTCGGGTGTTGACACCCATCATCAGGAGCTGGTACAGCTGTAAATACAGCTTCTGGTATCGATTAACCGGATCTACTACCATCTGCTCTTGTTGTTGAGTTGAGTTCCAAATCAACAATGAGAGCAGATGGTAGTAGATCTGGTTAATCAATACCAGAAGCTCTAAATCTGATGTGTGGTTGACCATGCATCGTAATTCAGTATGGATAAGAAACCAACTAGATGTCACTTTTATGTTATCCTTTATTTCTCCTTTACAAGTTGCTCAACATGTTTCAGGCAACCATGTGCCCCTCTTCAGGAGCTGACAACTGTGTAGTGTTATCGCCACGTGTTGGTATTGTGACGTGGCTGCAGGAAGGCTGTCAGAACCGGTTAGCAGGTAGTGTGTCCATTGAGGAGTTCGTAGCACAACTACAGCCTTCCTGCAGCCACGGCACAATACCAACACGTGGCGATAACACTACAGAGTCGTCAGCTCCTGAAGATGGGCACATGGTTGCCTGAAACATGTTGAGCAACTTGTAAAGGAGAAATAAAGGATAACACAAAAGTGACATCTAGTTGGTTTATTATCCATACCAGAAGCTGTATTTACAGTTGTACGAGCTCCTGATGATGGGTGTCAACATCTGAAACATGTAGAGCTGCCTACAGAAATGTAATAAACTGAATAAGTCACATCTTGTTGGAAAACTATTAAATTCGATTCACGATGCATGGACCCATGTATATAAAAAAGCTGCCATTAATTATAAAATATTCAAGTTGTTGAAGTGTCAAAATATTGACAAAGTTACATCACTGAAGTTTACTATTTGGACTTGTTTCATCATCCCATGATCACTGCATGTTGGAAATTTGTTGTACTTTCCTTTCACCTAAGTAATACACTAATCAATAAAGTCTTGTGTAGTTACATAATGAAGTACGCAGCTCTAACAATTATGCACCATACCATAATGCCTATATTATTTCACTGGAAAGCATGTAAAGCATGAATAAAAGGGCAAAAGTTAGGATCCACTGATCAAAACATGGTTCCCAGAAACAGAATTGTATATTTTCCTAAAATTGTGAACTTTCTTAATGAAATGCTGATAGTGGCCTCAGCATGAGCAGTGTTACTCAGTCTGTGGACAGGCCAGTGTTTATGTATAATTAGATCCATCATCTTGCTTGCTAATAAAAGATACCAAGGACATATGTTCACGGGATAATTTCATTCTCTAACTACAAAAGGGGGAGGGGGGGGGCGCAGTAGCACAGTGGTTAAGGTGCTGTGCTACAAATCGGAAGGTCACTGGTTCGATCCCAGCTGGTGTCAGTGGAATTTTTCATTGACATAAAATCCTTCCGATTGCACCATGGCCCTGGGATTGACTCAGCCTCTAACAGGAATGAGTACCAGGAGTATTTCCTGGGGGTAAAGGCGGCCGGTGCGTAAGGCTGACAACCTACCACCATTATGTGCCATTGTCATGAAATCTGGGAACCTTAACTTCCTGGGACCATCTGGGCCCCTCCGAGCCTGTAACGGGACTGCTTTATCTTTACCTTTTTTAACTACAAAAGGCGTGCCAAACCCAAATAAGGATTAAAATTTGAGTTTCTCACAACAAGTATATATTTCATGGTGTACAATCATACACAGTCAAAGTAAATTTTTTAAAAATGTATTTAGGCAACAAGTTTTAGCTTGATATAAGACATCATCAGGCCTTTTCTTTTGAGAAATTCCAGTAAAAACTTTAACTACATATATGTGTGACATCTCACTGTTTGCAAAGTACCAAATAAATAGAAAAAGCAAAATAGGTTTTTTTAAAATGTACAAAAATGAAAAATGGTGAGGGGTACTATATGTAGAAATCTATTTAAGTAACCATTGGTAGGCAGTAAATTTTCATTGTGTGGTACATAATGCCTAGTTGAGTTGTTGTGTAGACATGAAAATACCACACAGATGCCAAGTATTGTTCCCTAAACAAGTTGGTGAAGTTTGAAGTTTCTGAAATTATGCACTCCGAAGAAAATCTTAGTAAAATTATGGATTTTCTTCAGTCTCCTTCATATTAAAAGCTTTGGTAAGCATGTGTGTATGAGATTCAGTCACATGATATTTATATGCCTAGTGAAGGTCGTGGTTACCAAAACATTCCACATAAAAGCCAGTCTGTACTTCATGTTGTGTAGCTGCTCTCAGAGCCCATAATATCAAAAACTTCACTCTTCATCAACTTGTGTAGGGAACAATACTTCACATCTCTATGATATTTTTGTGCCTCCAAAAGAACACAACCCAGCATATGTACCATACGTTGAAAATTTACTGCCTACCAATGGTTTTCTAAATAGATTGTTATGAGTGGCTTACCCAGGGATTTTGTTTGGGGGAAGGAGTCAAAAAATTCAGTTGAAGACAGAAGACAGAGAGAACAGGGATCTGGGGACAGTAGCCCCCTAGTCAGGGGTTCTGGAGGCAGCTGTAATTTGGTACAAGAAATTTCATTTCTTATAGTAAAATTTTCTTAGTTTTTGGTACTTTAAGACTATTTATGATGACAACCAATTTATTTATCATTGCTAATTTAAAACAATTGTGAACCTAAGTAGTTTTAGAATTTTACTGCCTTTTTTCCGAACATTTTGGGGTGTTGGTGTCCTAAATTCAGCAATTTTTATAAGTTTTCACAATCGGGTTGAGTTTGGCACGATTTTGGAGGGCCTTCGGAATTTCGGGGGGCTTTGAACCCCCCCAACGCCCCCCCCGGTACGCCACTGATTGTTATATATATTACCCCCCCCCGCTCCAGCCACACCATTTTTCATTCTACACATTTCTTTAATAAACCGTTCTGTTTATTCCTAGTATTTATTAAGCACTCTGTAAAGGGTGAGAAGTCACACGTATTTGTAGTTAAAAGTATGAAGTGACAGTTCTTAATAAAAAATGCCTGATGATGGGTTATGTCAAGCCAAAACATCTTGCCTACATCGATTTTTTTAAAAATTTACTTTCATCATATATAACTGTGTACTGTGTACTTGACGGATAACAATATGGGGATTTTTATTTATTTATTTAGTATTCCAGAGATCCATCAGAGTGGATATAGAACTTTTCATTAGATAACAATAGGCATAGCACAAAATGAGTCTCAACAATAAGATACGTATGTTAGTGATTTGTGAATATGATAAGAAGTAACAAATCAAGTTTATACAAGGAATGTGATCACTTCAGAATATACAATCAATGAAATACATAACGTAACTAGACAGAACTTAAAAACAATTCAAGAGTACTTACATAATGCACATAGACACAAACCTTAAATCAACATACCACTATAATAAAATCTTGTGATACAGTTCTTAATTCATAATTGACTAAGGTACTCTTCAATTGTGTAAAATGAGTAAGTGTGTAAACATTTTTGCAGAGCAATTTTAAATTTTTTGGGGTTACCAGCAACATTCTTAACCTTTGGCGCCGGAATTATTTTTTTAATTTTAGCACATCCTGTATATAAAATGTGAATAGTACAGGAACCAAATATGTTAGAATTATGAAACAAACTGCATTTTGAAGAGAAAAAAACGGAGAGTATATACCGTGTTTAAAATATTCAGTACCTATATTTGTTGAATAAATATATAAAATGCA
>Ga0123354_10014248_pt1 | contig 12378 bp, 7 predicted proteins | sample TergutLab28metaG_2_FD_97872 | JGI IMG/M metagenome (GOLD analysis project Ga0123354, IMG submission 97872) | Labiotermes labralis P4 segment gut microbial communities from Petit-Saut dam, French Guiana - Lab288 P4 | ecosystem: Host-associated > Arthropoda: Insects > Digestive system > Gut ... | reverse complement strand
GGTGGGGGGTGGGGTGGTCGGGGTGTGGGGGGGGAGGGAAGAAGGGGGGGTGGGGGGGGGGGGGGGGGGGTTCGAAAATGTCCGCGGTTAGGTGACACTCAGTCCTTCCTTTCTCAAGCTCATTACTGTCCTATGTGTTCAGCTCAACTAGTTGACTCGAAACTGCAAAATTTAAAGAAGACCAGTAAGTAAACACTTTATAATCCAACTAATACACAATATATAATATATAGGTACAATTAAAATTATAAAGTATTTAAAAGCACTACAACATGTTTCGGATCACGGAGTATCCATCATCAGGGAGCCTTGTACAGTGCTTGGCCAAGAATTACAAGAATGATTCTATCGTTCCGTTGACACGGACAAGGTCGGTGTCATGGCACCATATTCTGACTGTAATTAGATAAAACAAGGGCGGTCTGTTTTAGAGACAAATTAATAGCCAAAACAACATGAAATGGAAAAACAGGTATCTTTCAGATATCAGACTGTTTTTATCTAATTACAGCCGGAATATACTGCCATGATACCAACCTTGTCCATGTCAACGGAACGATAGAATCACTCTTGTAATTTTTAGCCAAGCACTGTACAAGGATCCCTGATGATGGATACTCTGTGTTCCGAAACATGTTGGAGCAATTTTAAACATTTTATAATTTTAATTGTATCTACATATTATATATTGTACATTAGTTGGATTACAAAGTTCTGAATTATCATTGATATTTATCACTGATACACGGTGCAAACATGAAGAAAGACCAGTAAGGTCACCTTCATTATCACCATCAACATACCATTTGAAAATATCCACGACGACTTCAGCATCTGAACGTGCTTTAATTTCTTGACTTCCACCAGAGTCGCAGGATTTGTAACTTTTCGCGGGTATAACTGCCTCCATAAAATAAAGATTTAACTGATAATATTCGTGTTTCTGCCCAGCTACAAAAGCAGTAGAGCTATTCAGATACCGTGGACAACAGGATGCTCAAAATTTTGGATTGGACTGTTTCAGAGGGTTTAAATGAATTTTAGACGGCTCGATTCGGCGTGCAAATGTATGAAAACGTACCGCAGCTGTGCAATGAAAATGCTCACCAGGCTCTTCTGTGCCGCAAACAGATGACAAGAGTTGAACATGAACTGGCAAAAGCTTTAATACCTTTCCTGAAAAATTTTGCACCTTGGAAAAAAATGAAAGTGAATGGCGTTATTAACAAATCTTTCATCAACACACACTTATGAAAATTTATTTACTGCAACTAATTACGTGAAAACCGATTTGGCAGATATACTGACAGATGAAAGTTGGCAGCTTGTGGGACTATCAGGAAAAACTAACTGAACCGGCAGATGCAAAGTGGTTGGTTATATGTGCCATGTGCGACGTATGCAACCCAACACATTTTGGTATCTGCGGATTCACTTTAGCCACGAAAACTCATGTACTGTACCAACTTTAGTAGATAGTACCAAAAAGCAGCTCCATCATTAATTTGGTAGTACTTTATCTGGAATACACTGCGTCACACAAATATCTTTTTTTGAAAAGTGCACTATAACTTTACAAATAAACCTAAATTAGTACAATTTTTTTTTCGTAAATGTGGGCACCTACCCATCAATGACTTTCGTCACGCTGGGTATGAAATAATGGGTACATACCGTATGAATGCACTTATTAATGGGCACATACCGTATGGAACACAAGTAATAATGGGTACATACCGTATGGAACACAAGTAATAATGGGTACATACCGCGTGAACACACGTATTAATTGGTACATACCGTATGAGTGCACGTATTAATGGGTGCATACTATATGAACACTATTAACTGAACCATACCGTATGAATTCACGTATTAATGGGTACATACCGCGTGAACACGCGTATTAATTGGTACACACCTTATGAATACACGTATTAATGGGTGCATACCATATGAACACATATTAATTGGTACATACCGTATGAGTGCACGTATTAATGGGTGCATAACATATGAACACTATTAACTGGAACATACCGTATGAATTCACGTATTAATGGGTACATACCGTGTGAATACACGTATTAATTGGTACATACCGTATGAATTCACGTATTAATGGGTACATACCATGTGAATACACGTATTAATTGGTACATACCGTATGAATTCACGTATTAATGGGTACATACCGTGTGAATACACGTATTAACAGGTACGTACAACATTAACGCACGTATCACTGGAATGATGAAAAGAAGCGATACAAACGATGGAACTACTCTAAATCTGAACATAATGGACTATTAGTGTTACGATAAAATAAGAGGCAGGTGGTTGCCACAACAACCTACTTGATGCTAGAAGAAGGTCCATAATAAATGTGAAACACATCCCTTCAAGATTGCTTCACAGCTAACGTTACAGTAGTGTAGACCGAACTGGTGAGCAGCTCTGATGGAGATGGGGAGATTGTGGCTAATTTATAGACCTACTGCTGTTCTAGAATTCGCCTCAACCAGCACTACGTATGACGCCACTCTAAACACGAGTTCTTTTAAGAAGCCGAATCTACAAATTTTACACTGACCATGAGTTGACGTGCTCACAGTGGAAAGGCTAAAGCCGTGATCAATTTCAGGCACGACAGCCACATATGTGGTATGAGCGTGTTGCGTCAGTTTCTCAAGGCACACAAATTAGTGGCATATTCTACACTTGCAAAATAATGAACTCAAATTATTCCGCGGTAAAGGATAGTCCATGAACACATCATTTGTTCACACGATCTAGAAATACCTTCTTGTTATGAAAGTAAAAGAAAAATAGCTTAAGCAACACACAGGCCCAGCTTCCGATTTTCACAACCTCAATTCCACTCACTTAACAAAAGACACATATGAACATTATAAAGCCTCGTTTTTCATTCATTCATGCATTCTGCAGTCTGTCTTACGACAGGTCCATAGCCTCTTCCAAGGCGAGTTCTTCACACATTGCGATCTAGTGCTTCCTCCTTCAATTTCCAGTATCCTCTCTTTTCCAGTAGCTGCTTACGTCTTCTTTCTCATCTTCCCGTCACTTCTATTCTTCCCTCTATCTTTCCTCCAATAACGTGCTTTAGAAGGCAGTTAGTATGTAAGATGTGACTAATCAAGTTGCCCTTTCTTGTTGTTATTGTATGTGTGATATTCCTCTCCAACTCCACTCTTTGTAACATTTCTTTATTTCTCACACGATCGGTCCAGCCAATCTTATCAATCCTTCTCCAGCACCTCATTTCAAACTTTCCAGGTGTTGTTGATCTACTTTCCGAACTGTCCAGGTTTCATCACCATACATATAGCTATGCTCCAAATGTGACACTTCACTAGATTCTTCCAGTTTACTTTTGAAAAGAATTTTCTTCTTGCTGAATGCTGCATTTGCCATGGCAATTCTGGATTTAATTTCACGTGTACATCTGGCATCATTTGATATCATGCTACCCAAATAGTTTTATGTTCAATGACAATATGAAATGCATTTATCCTTCCTTATAGTGGAATATGTCAATCCACCTTTTAACCCTGTAAAGTCTAGTGGTCGGTGTATGTTGGCCAAGTTTAACACTGTCCGCCCAGCCATTGTTTCTCAACACTGTTCACCGACTAGTCTTTCTAATGGAAGCACACTGTATTGTCTGTGAGTTAAGAAATGAACCTTCACACAGAACTCAAACTAATTTAGTCTTCAAAAGGCTAAATGTATCATGAATAACAGGAAAACTACAAATTGTTCAGCTCCCAGTTATATAATATCCTAAAACAATATATTCTTAAATGTTCTTAGGGGTCACAATGCCTACAACTGTATCGCAAGTGTCGGATCTTAGGAAATATGTGGCCTCTTCAGATAATATGAACTGGAATTAAAATCAGATGGCACGCAACAATCAGCAGAACCCCAGGCTCGACACCTCGAATACCAAGTCACCCACTACACACGAACCTGAACCATTTCCATCTGCCTCCCATCCGCACAACCTATACCCCTAAAATACTTCTCATTATCTTTCATCTCCTTTGTTTTTATCAAATGACGGCTTCGAAGAAGTTACCCACCAAGTTTTAAGCCGAATTTCTTCTGTCTCGTATATCTGTATGCTCATCCCATCACAGCCTCCTAGATTTCACCACTTACCTATGTCAGATGACACGCAGGCCTGTATATTTCACAAAGCTCCTCTGTATGCAATGTCCCAGAGCATAATATAGTCGACATGCCTCTGACATAACCCAATTTTTATTCCAATTTTTGAAATTTCAAATTAATGTAGATGTGGTTTCAGCTCGGTGGCGTAGATAACTGGTTGACCCCACCCCCCAACCCTTCGCGGCTCGATAATCGTGGGCCCCCTTTAGTTCTTGGCGAATTTACTCGCAGAGTTCATAATTGGGATACATAATACCTCCTTTTGTGAAGCTAGTACCAACCAGCGCGTACAAAACTAAACCCGCACGTGAAATTCGTTTCGTCAATGAGTTTGCGTGTGTGAGGTGAGAAATGAATCTGCCGACAGTCACGTAATGGCTGGCACATTTGTTTACAGGAACAGCACGCTACATACTGAGTTAGCAAGTTTGCGCGTTTCTTTAGTCTGTGAAAGTGAGGAACAACGGACATATAGAGCAAATGACATGCTGAGACGGTAGGAAAGACAGAGCGACAGTCAAAAACGTTAAAAGCCACTAATTCACAGCGCGGTCACTCCAATGAAAATTTTCGTTTCTTCGAACACTCCACTGTTTTTGAACTGATAACACAGTGCCTGAAGTAACGATTCCACCAGTGTTTCCTCCAGGTGACCCACGTCTTAATTTGTTTATCCGCAAGTCCTGTTTGGCGCCGGATCTACGTCATGTTCAACACACACGTGCAAACCTGGAATTCCGCGGTGTAATGACATCACCAGTAAGCAACCTTACCACTTGTTACATAAGTGAATATGCTTAGTCTGACGATGGCATAATGCCGAAACATGTAGCTACCAATAAGGAATGACTGCAATAGGCATACATAACAGGGCATAAATTTATTATTACGAAATGCATAACAATTCGAACAGTACAACGTGATGCATCAGTCGGAGAAACAGTTACGTTTATATTATCACACAAATTATAATGACACTGTTCTGAAATTGGGTACTTTTTACGCGCGTTCAATTAAACACGAAAAGCGCCCCATTAGCTTTGTCACCTCGTTCCCTCTGTCAGCAAATACCAGCGCGGATTCCACTGGACCGACTTCCATGAGATTTTATATTGAGGACTTGCACGAAAATCTGCCGAGAAGCTCCAAAAATGTTTAAAATCACTCAAATATATGGGAAACTTTGCATGAAGACCTAATTAGGTTTTATTGTTGCCGGCGACATAAATTCGCCATAAAAAGCATTATTGTTGCAACACTCAATATTGTTACATTGTTGACAGTATTGACCTCAACAATACGTACAGAACGCACAGTTGTATTTCCACTGCAACAATGACTAAGCTGTTACGTTATACCAACATTGCTTCCCTTGTTTCAACTTCTTTCATCGACTGTACATTCATTATTCCTTCAGCTTTTGGCCTTTCCTCCGTGCTGTCCACTTCATTGTTTCGTAGTTACGTCCACGCTTATCTCGCTATTTTCCTTTCCCTTTCGCTCCCATTCTTTCTTTCATTCATTCTCCCAGAAAATGTGACGCATCTTGTGGCAGATGTCAACACCACAATTTTCCGTCTACGACGAAGTCCAGATACCCGCATAATTTTGCATCCAGGATCCGGAAAGGTGACATGCCTCGCAATGCAAGTATGTAAGATTATGAAACGCGCTTGAGATCTGTCCGGTTGGCGGGACCCTCCCATCGCTTTATGAAGTAAGTGAGATGTGTTCCATGTTTGAAACAGGTTACTGTGTGTGGCGTGCCAAGCTGTGTCTCAGTACAGGCTACTACACTGCATTAAGTCCCCCAGGGACCAAGTTCGGAAAACTTCGTGTGTGGCTCTGTGACGCACAGTCATCTCAAAACATGGTGGCACACACTGGCTGCGCGGGGCCTCTCGTTCACTCGACAACTGAACAGGCTAAGTCAGGTAGTACCCCCACCCAGTCCCCCCTTCAATCTTCCTTTCTTTCTTCCTTCCTTCGCACCTTGTTTTCTTTCTTTTCTTGTTTTTCTTTATCTATATCTTCCAGTCTTTCTTTCTCTCTGCCTACCTTCATCCTCATTTTTAAACTTTCTTTTTCTCTTTAGTTGTTCCCATATTGTTTCGCTTTCTGTGTCTCCATTTTCTCTTTCCCTCCCTTTCTGTCCTACGAAATTTCCTAACTTTGCGGACGTGTTTGTAGTAATTATTTGACAGTGTTATCCTACTACCTATTTCGATCTTTCGAGATCATTGGTTGTAGACCCACTTGGGGCACGGATGTCAATGCTTTTTCGTCCCTATTGACCCACGCGATAGGCCGTTACCCCATTTAAGAAGTCCTATTAAACGTCCGAAAAGGATTAATAGTGTCAGAAGTAAATTCTGAATTGTAACAGGCCAAAGGGTCTAATCTACAGACGCTAAATAAAAAGACATGACATAATCTCTTAAAAGTAGTTATTACTTAAATGGGCTACTGTGTGGGTTCCGTCAAATGTACCTCAGGCTTGTTGTATGAGCTTAACACAGGCAAGTATAATAAGTGCCGTACTTACGAATAAAAAATCTAGATCCTAGAGCAGCTAGCTACCATTCGCGCTGGTCATTCTGCAGCCTTAGGAAGCAAATTATCTTGAAAGAAACTACAGCTCAGCACAAACAAGCACATAAAGGATACGTATTAATAAACTGCACACTTTACAATGGCAGTGGTAAGCGCAAAAAGGGGTTACGCAGACAGAGGGGCGTCAAATCGAACGGAAACAGGGGAATAATAAATACGTCCACATTCCAATACTGTACATATCAAAAACATCCGGTCACCATACTCCATGTTGGATACTTTCCGTGCATGCATTAATACCTAATTATTGATAAAGATTCGTTTGTAATATTCCTACTATTTTTTCTCCATATTCTCAGGGCTTATATATTTCACTTTCCGGTTATCACTGAAACGATTAGTTTCACAATTGTATATTGGTGTATACCCTTCACCAAATCGTACGTGGTTAACGTAAAACCTACAGGAAAGAGCCCACTGGATATACGCAGAGATAAATGAAAAGATAATATTAAAATGAACTTCAAAGAAATACTGTTTGAGAAAATGTAATTAATTAATTAATTAATGTGGTTCGTGAGAGCACCAATTGCACACTCTTGTGAGCATGGCAAGCAAGCTTTATATTCTGTAAAGTGTGAGGAGATTAGTGACGATACTGATGGCGGGGAAAGAAGCCCCTAAGGATGATGTGAATGACCGAACTACAGATTTCCCCCTGTACGTACTGCTGCTTCCCTTCCGTTCCGCTGTATCAGCAGTCGAAAGGGCTCGTCGTTAGCGCAAGCTATCGCAAGTGTAATATTTTGAGGGCTACAGAGGTAGATCAATATGACGTGGTGGACAGAGCTTTTTTCTCGGAACACTACAGTCTTTCCCCGTCAGTTACAATTTCACCAAATATCCTTTCATCCACAATCGACGCTATGGTCTTGGTAACAAACAGCTTCGCTAAACAGAACACTAAGAATCTACGCGACTTCAGTACAGATGAATGACCATTAAAATAAATATCGTGATTTTATTAAATCGGACGGTTCATCAACGTGTTCGTAAAACCAATCGAAGGGCTCCCATCCATATCCAGTTCAAACTAGTTGATATATTCCACTATATGTAAATTTTTATAGTCTCCTCCCTTACGTCCATGTAAGCCAAGCTTTCGCTTCAATAAAAACGTGCATATATTAAAGTGAAATGGAATTTCAACTGAAATTCGAGGTTGGCTGGTTGACACTGCTGCTTCGTAGAACTACTGTTCCGGGTTCCAAATTGGGCCGAAGCCCTCGCTATTCAGCGTCCTTCCAAGCAAATTCGACCACTGTACCTTAAAATAGGCAACGACTGTTTCCTTCCAAATCACTTCTAATTGATCGTTAAAACAGTCCATACACGAGGCTGTAAAATGTTTTCAATCACAGAAGAATATCAACAGGTAATTTGATATCTGCGCTCTTCTGAGGTGCTACGCAGCATACAGTGGTAATTCCATACCGACGTTTCAGGACAACCTGTCTCTCCCATCTTCAAGTGTCAAGAAATTGATTTCTTGAGCCTTGAGAATGGGACCGAGAGGTTGTCCCGAAACGTCCGTATGGAATTACACCACTGTACGCTGCGTAGTAACTCAGAAGAGCGCAGATCTCGTCTACTTCCCGGTGGAAGCCTGAAATCAGGAACACGTAATTCACCGAGCTAGCGAATACGAACTGTCACAGCATCATCTGCGTGCATGTTGAAACTAAAACCGGGCAGGCCTACACATGTTACCGTTTGGCCTTACCCCATGTAACACGTGCAGTTACGAGCAGGATGACATAACTATTAGCACTGGCGTTACAACGTTTTGGAGGAGGGTGTCCTGCGCAGGACGAGAAGACTGAGCTATGCATGATGGCGCCGTAGCGAATATAGTCTTCCTGGTGTTTACCTCTGCCCGCTGTGTATGTAATCTGATATAAACACGCAAATTTTGCGCTGGTCTTATTTTCCTTAATACACGTAGCGTGAGGCGGCTGTTATGAAATCTGTCGAAGGCGATGTCTTAATGATAACTTCACACCAGCTTGCAACGGCAGCACATGCAATAAGGGATTAAGTGTCATAAATAACTTAAAAGTATATCTTTACAGAGTAGACCCTCATTAAACATAAGCACAGAATGCGGATATTTAAAGACAAGGCGCTGTGGAAAATATCTGGAATTAACTGGGTAAAAACCAGGGAAGAATTGGGGGGGGGGGGAGACTGGACACTGTACATCTTCATAACATCAGACCTTCACTACAGTAATTCAATCAAGGAGAACGAGGCGAACAGAACACACAAAAATAGTGTGAGACAAGAAATACATATAAAATGTTGTTAGGATAACCCTTAAAGGCCGATCCCGGTGGCCGCGCGGTCTAAGACGCGTGTCTGCGGCCGCTCGCTTGCTGGGATTGCGGGTTCGAATCCAGCCGAGGGTATGAAAGTCTGTATCTTGTGAATGTCATGTGTTGCCAGGTAAAGGTGTCTGCGACGGGCCTGTCCCTCGCCCAGTGGGATCGTACCGAGTGTGTGTGTGTGTGTGTGTGTGTGTGCCATTGAGTGTCTGGACTAGAAGCCTCAACAACGAGGCGGCCTGGGCCCGCATGGAGCTGTTGCCATGTAAGAAAAAAACTCTCAAGAAGAGGCTACATGGCTGAGGTGTTGATGGGACAACATCAAATGGCCCTAAAAATAGTTGTGCCCTGGATTCAGCTGGCTCAAGATCAGATCAGTGGCCGGTCTTTGTGAAAGCAGTATGAAACTTCGAATGCTATAAAAATGGAAGCAATTTGTTATCTAGCTAGGAGACTATCAGCTTCTCAAGAAAAGTTCTGTTCTATGAATTAAGCGATTCAGTGGGTGTGCCAGACCATTTACCTCTGTGAAAAACGCTGCATGTACGTAAAAGACTGGGAAGAAATCGTCCATCTCAACATTGTCTTTACGCGCTTCCCTTCAACACATTGCAGAAAGCGACCTCAGGTACCTTTGTGTGTTTCCTCTATTACGCTTCACGACGGATTCCAACTAAACTTGGAATGGCTGTTTTGAACTACAATTTGTTGGGTTTATGTTAAGTTACTTTTGGTCATTTGCAAATTAAACTAAGCTTGATCAAAATTCCGGTTGGGAAAACTCTCGGAAAACGCAGACTTGGAAGACCGCGATGTTGAAAGAACAATCATAATAAGCCAGATTTTAGATCTCGTTGTGAGTGGTGAATGATCTGACACACATCCTGTTTACAGACGGGTTTTGGTTTTTGAAAGTGCCGGAACTTTGAATTCATTTACAGCAACGTTTATTAATTACTTAGTACTCGGACAGAAAACTCTCCCAGGGCCCCGCTGTCCACGACAAATGCCACAAACTAATTTAATTCACATTCCTATTACGTAAAATATACAGAAACTGCTACAGGTGACGCAATTATAGTAAAATAACAGGCCTGGGGGTAACAAATTATTTCTGCCATTTTGCAGGCCTCCACCCGTTTTCAAGGGCAATGACACGCATAGCCTAGCATGACAAATGTGATGGAAGGTTACGAGTGTCGTGAGACTGTAATGTTCCGGTAACTCTAAGAGTTACTTTTAAGAAGCAATATAAATGCCCGAAGGAGGACCTAGAAAAGAGATCGGGAACCCTTCTAGCAGAGGGAAGGTGATACAGGTTGGTAAAATTCCACGTAGAATACAATGCGGTAATAGAGGGTGAACGACAAGTCCTTGTACGACTTTCGGAAGGAGGTTACGGGATACAGGGAGAGTCACAATGATTAACCAGGACTTTTGTCTAGAAGGTAATGTCCGACAATGCAGACAAAACAGTGGAAAAGGGGCAAAATACCTGGGCATATACATGACTTTCCTACTTCCATCACATTGGGGCACCCTTCTTGACCAGTTGCAAGGGGTGTCTTGGCTCACTCTGTAGCACCCTCTAAAGGTCACGCGTGTGTGTGTCACGCCACAAATACACATACGAATCGATATGTACAAGGTCGGTAACACAAAGTATATTCTGACAATGTGTTAAGTCAAGACAAGCAGGCTTTTCTAAGGCATGTATTGACAACAAGACGCACCTTCTTTCCAAATACTTTACATCCTGCAGGCCGACATCTCGATATGATCTGGGCTTAAACAGCAGTGTCTTTAGGACTTGTCAAATAGAAAAATGATGGCAGCACTCTACTTTCACTCATCCAGATTTCACCATTCAAAATACAAAGCATAGCACGCGTGACGGAAACAAACAATGTACATAAAATTTTGTTAGAAATCTCTTGTGCAGGTTCATTAGAGAACGGCAGAATAGGGTCTACATAGTAATGAAAATGTAAATGTAAATGTGTTGAGAAAATATTTACTGGATTGAAATACTGGAACATTATAACGCAGGCGTTCTTAACCCTTTTTGCGTCATTGTCCCCTTTCAGAGTCTTGTGAAACCTCAGAAAAATTCACTTAAGTGCGTAAAATAGAGATTGTGAGATTTAGTAGCGTTAACAAACACTTTTGGAGCCCATATGTCATAAACTGCTTTGTTGTCTACAGTCATTATTAAATGAAAAGACAAATTTCAGTTAGGTTAGGTTAGGCTAGGTCAGTGAAAATAAAGTTGTAATTTTATTCCCCATCCAAGACCACGGACCTTCGGACCTCCTAGGGGTCCGTGGACCCCAGGTTGAGAACGGCTGTTATTAACTCTAGGTAAATGACCAACTTGATGCACAATTACGTTATATAATACGTTTATTGGTATAATCCTCTACATGTTTCGAGCAACTCTGTGTTCATCATCAGGAGGTCAAATTGTATTAATACATCTGGTATAGTGTACCAGATGTTGTATTAATACAATTTGACCTCCTGATGATGAACACAGAGTTGCTCGAAACATGTAGAGGATTATAATAATAAACGTATTACATAACGTAATTGTGCATCAAGTTGATCATTTACGCAGAGTTGTACCAGGATGCACGGTCAGCAAAACGTAAAATTCAGGCTGTTATAAAGTCTCATGTCGGACATTTGTGAAACCCTCATGACCCTTCTGATACTTTCTGATTATATTAAGAACAATCAGTTGCCCAAATAAGACACCATGCCACTGTAGTTTAACGTAAGTATAAAAATCAAATACAAATTGCCCTATTTAACATCATCAAATGATACCCCACTAGGGCGAATGTTAAGCTAAGGCAAATGCTTCGTAAAACAGATCATATATATTTGTTCAGCGCCACCGTTTTGATGTACCCTTTTATGAACGATCACAAACAGCCCTAACACATATTCACCGCTATTTCCCTTCCAGGCTTCAAGTTAAAGAAGAGGAGATTTCCTGATCCATTGTTTCTAATCATACTTGGCATGCACGTCTACCTTGCACTGCCTTTTACTGGTTGGTATGAAACTAAAGCGCTTACAAACCACACCATATACGAGGTCTGTTAGAAAAGTATCAGACCGTATTTTTTTATGCGAACACCTGATGGATTATAATCTAGCGCGCTTGCATGAGCCGACCTTGAACCTTAGTGCGCATGCGTGAATTTTTTCCCGCCTGTCGATAGCGTCAGTTGCTGGC
>Ga0123354_10014247_pt1 | contig 12380 bp, 6 predicted proteins | sample TergutLab28metaG_2_FD_97872 | JGI IMG/M metagenome (GOLD analysis project Ga0123354, IMG submission 97872) | Labiotermes labralis P4 segment gut microbial communities from Petit-Saut dam, French Guiana - Lab288 P4 | ecosystem: Host-associated > Arthropoda: Insects > Digestive system > Gut ... | reverse complement strand
TAGTTTTGTGAGGTTTAAAACTTTTAACATCTTGTAGTTTTGTGAGGTTTAAAACTTTCAACGTCTTGTAGTTTTGTGAGGTTTAAAACTTTTAACGTCTTGTAGTTTTGTGAGGTTTAAAACGTTTGATAGAAAAGTGCTTTTCCCAGTTTGGGGGTTGAAGTTTTGGGTGTGAGTTCGGGAGAAAGAGACTTCTTCAATCTTTCGTTTTGCACCTTTTGGGTAATAATTTTATCTCAGTGTGAACCTTGGGCATGAGAATTTAACCCTGTAATAGTGGTCGAAATTTATTTTGGAAAGTCGGCTTTTGTTTGCAAGAACTAAGAGACATTAAAACACACAGGACCACAATCTGAACAACCATTATCATGAACCACGAGCCCCTGAAAACTTACATTAAGTGAATTTATACATTGTGGCGTCTGGGATATGACGTAATGAATCTTCTGCATTTCTAATCTGTTCTTCCTGTAAAGCAGGTCGTGAATTTTATTTGAATCTAGATGAAAGGCGAATAATACAAAGCTTATGTAAATCGCTGCTTAAAGTGGAAATTAAGTAACGTTATTCTTTTCAATGTGCAATAATATTTCGTAACAGAAATTTAAAGAAAGTTTAAAAATTTGGAACTATCTAATTCTCTTGCATGTAAATTCACTAAAATGGTTCCGTTTCGAGTGAAATTTATTTCTATCGTGCCCACTTAAAAGTGCGAGAAGAAAGCCATTATTCTTTGTTTGTGGCAAAGGGGAATAATGTGAAGAATAATTTATGTTATTAATTATTAAGCATTGCAGCTACAAATTTTGGGAAAGTTCACAAATTACTTTGAAATTGTAAGAAATAAAATTTTTGTATGTGTTATTAAAATTTGCTAGTCAGTAATATATTTAAGCCCTAATTTCTTCAGATATAATTCCTTACTGGCATGACTTTTACAATGGAGAATTAATAATTTGACACTCTGAAATTGTTGTTGCAATAGACTTCACGAAGTCTATTTGAAATAGACACTCCTTGTACTGCCCGTACTGAACGTAAAGAATGATGGTCTTTGACACTGAAGAAGCCGGTTTAAACCCAACATGAGGCACTTGCATTCTTGTCGGGGACTTTGTCAATATAATATATTATATATTTAAGGATTATTACAGCTGTGTGTGTTCAGATTGTGTTGCTTTGTTTCGACAGCTTCTCCAGATTTGTTGTGTACTGCTGTTTCGGAAAAATGTTTAACCCCCTTATTTAGGAAGAAGATGAATATATGGCAATCCTTCGATATTTCGGTACTCACCGTAAATCACTCTATAAGCAGTGTCATCTTGAAAACCTGCAAGAAAATCTTTTTGATAAGCTGAACTTGGAAGGGCGGTTATTTGAGAATTCTGTAAGTATTGCAGGAAATGTTTCAATTTTAATGGTGGCACAGAACTATATCAATCAGTTAAGTTTGGTGGATTAATTTGTAAACTGTCGTGGCCAACTTCGAGACACCAAATTGATATTCGTCCAAACGAGAAGGGGGTTTCAACGAAAACTTTCAAGAACCATAGCAATACTTTTGTATATAAACACCTAGGCATTTTTTTTGATGTGTAGCAGCACATGTAAACTGCTCGACTGCTATTGGGTTAGATGTTGAAATAATCTTGAGTGCGGAAATTTGACCGTGTTCTTTAAAACGCCACAGAAGGGAGAGAAGATTTTGTGTTAAATTTCTCGTGTTCAATTAATCTAAAGACGTGTATGGATTAATATAATTTGTGTTTGTGTTGTTTTGACGTTTTGCTGACCGTGCTGCATCTCAGTATATTTTATCTCAGTATTTAACCAACTTGATGCACAAAATTTGTTCCACAATAAGTTTTATTTCATGCCTCTACATGTTTTGAGCACATGTGCTCATCATCAGGAGGTCAAAATTGCATTACACAGCCTCTGGTATCATCACACCTATAGGTGGCTGGAACGGCCACATATAGGTGTGATGATACCAGAGGCTGTGTAATGCAATTTTGACCTCCTGATGATGACCACATATGCTCGAAACATGTAGAGGCATGAAATAAAACTTATTATGGAACAAATTTTGTGCATCAAGTTGGTTAAATACTGAGATAAAATAATGAATATGTGTCTTGCTTTGGAAGTACATGAAATGTATTTTACATTTTACGTGATATATTGCAGTGGCTGCAACTGATGATGTTCCAACTGAACGTGTTGCTTTTAAAGAAACGCACATTATTGTGAAATGTTCGCGATAAAATTGCAGTTCTAGTATAAGGGAAAAATTCTAGATCTATATGGAAAATAAAATTTTAATTTCCCTAAGATTTTAAGGATAATATATCACACTTGGATTTATATACTTTATAGACTTTGTCCCTATGTAATAATAATAATAATAATAACGTTCCGGGGACAGGATCTATTGTCATCCTTAGGCCTGAAAATACGTTTAGGCCTAGTACGTTGTGTCCGACAGGCAAAATATAACTTTTTGTGAGGGTTTTTTCATTACATCAGGAATACAATGGTGGCAAACTAACCATGCGTTGAGAGTAGTAGCCTATTGGTTCCACCGAATTAGATGTTGACCGTAGTTATTAGCCTGAGAACTGAGACTCTATGAGAAGAAAATTTCTATACTGATTCTAATTGCTGGTCCAGGGATATTTATAAGAATAATTCAATCTTATCTATATACAATTAACAGTATAGTGGGTATAGCTATCTAATAGTAGAAGAAAAAGGTATCCAGTATTAAACACTTATATTAATATAATCGCCAACCTATAGCGTATAATTTATTCAAGATAAGAAATTTTATTATTTTATGCTAAAATAAATGAAATTATATATAGAATGAAAAATAGATTATAGAGATATAAATAGATTTTTCTCGATTTAGTGTTTCGTGTTTTATTACTTTAACACGGGGCGACGGACAAGTGGAAATTCATGAATCAATTTAATTTTTCTCTCTTGCAGATAAACATGCCCTATTTTAATTATAATATGTATTTTATGTGCATATGTAAAAAACAATGTCGTATTCTCCTGTGTAACAAGGATTATTCTGAAAACTGAAAGACTAATAATGTTATTCAGCGCCCAATGACAATATATACCCAAAATTATCTATTAATTGCTAATAAGAACTACCACGTAATGTGTTCTGTCTGATCTTATTTAGGAAGTAATTACAACAAAAATACTTACCATAAAAACAACGCTACTTAGTCTTAGGACTAAAATAGTTATTTTCTGAAAATATGTAAGAAATTTGCAAAAGACACACATCCAATATCCACATTGCCTTCTTATAAACAAATTTGTTAAAACTGCTTATTTATATTAATCCAAGCGCTAAATGTGAAAGTGCTACTGCATCTATCCCAGTATATGTTTTTTTTTCTGAAAGTGAACAAAAGTGTCAATTAAGTTTGTTACTTATCATGAATATAAACTCGCAGTAAATAAATTAGTCGCATTATTGTTCGATGTACAAATAAGACACAATCTTATGTAATTTTGTAAAACTAATATTGTTCTGTAATGATTTACTAATTACATGCAGGTTAAACCTTGTAGTAAGTAAATAAAGTTGTTTTACTTAGCACTTCTTTAACGAATACAACTTAACAATATACTCAGAATTTAATGTGAATTAGCCCTTCTAATTTTGTGTAAAAACTAATGGCCTTATCTAATTATTTCTAAACTTAGAGGAAACGTCCTTCTTCTCCGTAGCCAGATAACACTAATTTAGTCCTGTATTCTGTCACAAAGTACCTTTATTTCTTCTAAGGTTGACACTTGATGAGAAAATACAGAGTGTCGGCATATTAAATATTGTAGCCTGTACAGTGACTACCGTTCTACGAAAAACTAATTGTACAATGTCACAGGATGAAACAAGGATTATTCATTCTGTGGGCGATAGGAAAACTTATTTATGTAAAGCTTCCACGTTTGCCCTTCCGTCTTTCCTTCCTTCCTTCCTTCATTTCTTCATTTCCTATTTCCTTCCTTCCTTGTTTTCTTACTAGTCTGGAAAAGGAAAGATTACATAATGAGATGACCAAGCTCTCTGTGTGTGTGTGGTCTTGCGTAGCTTTCCGCTCGTTGGCAATAGTCACAACCTCTTTAGGAGCCCTGAAGTGGTATGTACTGATGGGTCTCACAAATATATGCAAAATATAATTTAGGCAATATTTTATTTTGGGGCGGCGTTCTTAAAGTAAAATCACGGTAATTATGCCAGGATTCTCACCTTTCTGTCTAAAGACAGTTACTGATGAATCACTACAGCTAGGCATAGGAAGCTTGGACAGGGAATATACCGTACGCAGACCAAATTACAACAATGGCAACGATGGACATCTATGCGGTTATGTCCAACAGCTCCAACGAACACGGAGTCGGTGTAGTGACTACGCTGCGAGCTGGACTGCCGAGGAACTGTGGGTCGGTTACCGACAGAACACAAGAGGCTTTTCTCCAGAGCCTCCATGCTCGGTCTGCGGGATATCAATCCTGCTACTCAGTGGGTACTGACGGTTTTTCCACGGTATATATTAGTTGGATTATGAAGCTGAACAGTACCATCTAGTTCTGAGGTTAAGAATGAGAGTAGCTACAGATTTATGCCACATCTGTGTTGTTTAAGTTTGTTGGGAAGAAAGTTACTTTATTAAGTCCGTAGTTAGCGGCGCTACTTCGCCCTCTATACACTGGAGAGACGTTTAACGCCTCATACTTGTCCGATCTCTGCTCACCATAATGAATGAATACATTTTTGTAACTTTAAATGTCATATTCCTGTAGACAGTTGTTTGAATTTAAACCAAAGCTTCAAAAATAATTTAAGTAATAAATAACACAAAAATTAATATAAAACAATAATGATATTACTTAAAGATATGTGGAAATAGAAATAGAGGTAAAGGTTATGTGTGCGTGTTGTATTTGTAACTCCATGATAATTTTGGAAATATTTTCACTTATGACACATTGAAATATCCATTCTGCGTGCCAATTTGATAATATAGGTGACCACCTAAATCTGAGCTATGCCCATTCAAGCGAGGTTAAAAAACAAGTATTAAGTGAGGCAGAGCAAGCTTTGACCTCGGATTTGGATTCAAACTAAGATTTGCCTATTTTGTGCTTGTCTCTTCTCCCACCATTTTCCTAATCAAGGCCTTACGTTCCCAGTGGTATTTTTGCCCTAGGTTATTCCACTAATGCATATAAAACACAAATTCTTACTCATAAAGATTTATAAGCTTGAGGGCTGTCTTATATTGTCAAGTTAATTTTGGTTGATAAATAATAATTTCATTATAACAGTCGACATAACTAAGCATGTGTTTAATTGTGCGACAAGTTTCGACCTTATTAATATTTCATTGTCGGGTACAAACACATTTTGTGTGACATATAAAAGGAAAATATAAAATGCTTTTCCTTCTAAAATTGAGATCTTAAATAAGTAATAAATATTAATTTCTAATTATATATGGGTAAATGTTTTTAGTGTGTAATAAGAGACTAGTACACTAGATCTGTATATTTGTGTTTGGTCGGATGATTGATGCCTTATATATGTCAATTATTGTGGAAAGTTTTTTTCTTTTATTTTCGATACACTAAGTAGTAAACACTTGCACAACAGGGTAACTGTTTTAGTGTTGTAACGAAAGCTAGATGCCTGGAAACGTCTTCAGAAACGAAATGCCATTTGGACATTTGGTTTAACGCCAAATGTTAGTTCTGGTCATTTACATTTCACATTTACACAGACAAATTTGATTAATAATAGTTTAATGACTAATCAAGTAACTAACTAAATGATTAGTAACTAAGTCAAATTAATAGCAACTTGTTATAAAGTTGTCCATTCCGTGCATTTTGAGATGAATGTACTCAATTTCTTTTCACCAACCAACCTGAACGTGTAATGCCACATGAGAAGCAGTTCCCACTACCGAATGAAGCAACACTAATTTTACGTTGTATAAACCACATTTAACCGTGCTAGAAGTATTTTAACCATATTATGTTTAGTATAAGCCAAAAAACTGCAAAACCTTTACTCCGTGCAGGTAATTTACATGAACATCAGTGCTGCCACACACTGCAGATCATTGCAAATAAGAGCTTACTTTTGGCAAATGGTTTTAGACTTGGATTTTTGTCCTCCGTGAAGATGGCACACTTGTACCGAAACATGTTGGAGATACGTCGTTATTATTTATGTAATTAATACTATGCAGTTGGTTGGTGCCATAAATTGAGTACGTTAACAATCGCTTATGTAATAAAGAAATTCTGCATCTGTCGCGGAAACAGAAGTTATATTTTCGTATTCACTAGCACCAGCCACTGGTTAACCCTTTAAATGCCGAGTTAAATCCCATCTGCCACTTTCTGACATTATTAGGGCCTCACCATATTATCCACGTTAGCAGGATAAGGCTTAAACGCCGAGTTAAATCCCATCTGCCATTCGCTGGCGTTATTAGGAGCTCACCATATTATCCACGTTAGCAGGATAAGGTTTAAAAGCCTAGTTAAATTCCATCTGCCACTTTCTGACATTATTAGGACCTCACCATGTTATCCACGTTAGCAGGATAAGGCTTAAACGCCGGGTTAAATCCCATCTGCCATTCGCTGGCATTATTAGGAGCTCACCATATTAACCACGTTAGCAGGATAAGGCTTAAACGCCGAGTTAAATCCCATCTGCCATTCGCTGGCATTATTAGGAGTTCATCCCATTTTACACGTTAGCAGGATAAGGGTTAATGCAGTCTGTTTTCCTTTCGATCCATTTTAATACTATCCTCTTCAACACTCCCTCTGCTTCCAGGTGACTTTCTTGTCTTTATGGTTTTTTCCTTAAAGTCTAAATAATTTGCCCCTCCATAAGATGTTCAGGTTATTTCCAGCGATGTGTCTCCCTCTGGTTAGATAGTAGCAATGTTTCGGAGCAACTGTTTTACTGGACTTAACGGTGTCACATTTGGGAAAACATAAATTTAGCACACGTCAATGCCATTTGCAATAAAAACTTGCAGTGAACTCACAAATTTTCCTTACCACAACATTCGTGTACATTTTATTGAAACAGTCAATTTTATCAAAGCAGTTAGAATCAATGTGCTACAAAACACATTGAAACAAGTTTATAGACTTCCTTCAGATAGGACAGAAATAGACAACATTAACCTTTTGACGCCTAATGTCAACTACAGTGGTCGTACCGCACCGCTAACCTCTAAAGTTGCATATTATATATTTATTCAACAAATATAGGTACCGAATATTTTAAACATGGTATCTACTCTCCGTTTTCTTCTCTTCAAAATGCAGTTTGTTTCATAATTCTAACGTATTTGGTTCCTGTATTATTTACATTTTATATACAGGGTGTGCTAAAATTTAAAAAAAGAATTCCTGCGCCAAAAGGTTAATTAAGCACGAGAAAGTTTTACATGCGATGAAGCAAGTAGAATGTTAATAGCTAAATTGAGTTTAGTAAATATGTTTCAAGTGTAATAATTCAGGTTGTAAAAGTCCTGCTTTTGTTTCTCCTGGAAAAAATTAAGTTTATTGGGATCATCTAATCAGCGCGAAATCCCATTGAAAAATTTGCATTTTGAAAACGCCCGATCTTAATCTCCAAGATTTGTAAACTTTATATTTATTAGACTTTGATTTTTGGGTCAGGCGTACGTAAATTATCCATAAAATCAAAGTAATTAACCAATTACAGCATGTCTCCCTTAGAAGTACATCTCCATTTTACAAATCGAACTTTATGTATTGTTGGAAGTGGACAGGCTGCGTCTTCAAACAGAAAACTTTAGCATGTACTGTATGTGGCCGTCTTATTATGCGTAGCAGTTCCTTCAATCATCATCATCATAATCAGTAATCTGTCAAACGACAGGTCCAAAGCCTCTTCCAAAACGATTCCTCCACACAGTTCTATCTAGAGCTTCCTCCTTCAATTCTCAGTACCCTCTACTGTCCTTAAGGTCATCCAGTAACTGCTTACGCCTTCTTCCTCGTCTTCTTGTCACTTCTATCTGTCCCTTTATCCTTCAATACTGAGAAAATTTGCATTTTGTCCACTGAGTATATTTATTGGCATCATATGGTTCTTTAAATCAATAGCGACGAATCAGTAAACAGTAATAATTAGTCTGTCTTTATTCCGGAAAAATATTGAGTTTTTTTGTGTGAGGTAGTAAAATAATTTTTAAACAAAGTGCAGATAAGTCAAAGGGTTGAAAAGTAGAGTACAATTACATTTGTAACTGAAGTCTTGTCCAGGGTTGTAAAATTAAGCATCTGGCGATGCTTGATTTATATAAAATTCTTTATTTTTCCAACCAATGCACACAAATTACATTAAATAATTATTAAAATATTTAAAATTATAAAAGTTGCTCCAACATGTTTCGGTTTACATAAACCATCATTAGTGATTATGGTTTATGCATGGTTTAATTACTTAATATAATATGTGCGCATTAGTTGGAAAAATAAAGTATTTGTTATTATCAATGCACGGTGCAACCATGAAGATATGATTTATATGTCTAAAAACATTCCATCAATAATGAGATTATGTTTACACTGACGTCATATGGGTATATTCGAGGTTTGTTTGGGAAGCACAATATTTTGATTCACAATTTACAATTGATTTACAATTCAGCAATTGGAAGAAAGACGAAAGATAAATGAGATTGTTGCAAATATTCCCATCCATTTAAATTATTTTCAGATACTTCTGCCTGCCTCAATTTTGCAAGTGTATGGTACCTGTATGTTCCATTCCAAGAAATTTCTCAAAATTCAGCATAATTTCCGAGTAATATTTGTTCTTGCTAACCTTATTTCACTGTTGCAAAGTAAATATTCTGTTTTAATTGGAGGCTGGTACTACATAAATGTTGTTACAACGGTTCCAGGTATTTGGCAATGAAATGTATCTGTGTCTGAATTACATTATATTCGATTTAAATTATGTTAAGATTTTAAATAAATTTCTTGTCAATTTGAAAACTGACTAACTACGAATATTTCCGATGAAATGTTAAGGAATAGTTTGGAAAGAAGAAGTATGACGACAAGCAATTCTTGTTCCGTTTCAGAACCAGAATAAAGCAAGGTTTATTGAAAATATTATACCTTACTGACAGTGAAGTGTTTGTTCCAGGTTCCAGTTTAATTTAACACGGGCAAACGAATTTTATCCGCAGAATTTAAGACGTCATGATTCGTGTACTTTACATACAGTAACAACTTTACATTTTATTTGTTAATTGCACTTGGTGTACTTCGGAGATAATAATTTCAACAATTCAGCACATCGTCTCTACACACCTTAACTAACAATCTTGATTTTAATTCTTACGAGTTACAAGCAGCTGCGTTATTCAATTATTTACAATTTTATTTTGCCATAATTTTCTGTGGTTTTTGTGGTTTTCGAATACATTTATAAAAACATAAAATCTTTTTGAATTCATTTTGTAAATCATGATTTATAACTTCTGCGAATGTTTGAGCAGTTTTACTGTTATAACCACGAAATACGGAGGGGTTATTTATAAGACGAGGCTCAAACACGAATGTCTAACATCGGGTGTTATAACGGAAGAATGTATAATACCAAAAACTGGCTATTAGATTTGAAGTATATGTTTCAAATTTGGTTTTTTGGATTTTAAAAATCACAAAATGTACTAGCTGTCTAGCTCAAATTACTTCCACGAGGCAAAGGAATTATTTAATGTCCACGCAGTTAATTTGTTTTGGATTTCTGATGGTGGCTAACACAAAAGTTATATATTTTGGAATAAAATAGCAAGGAAATTGGTTGACAGGTACCAATGTTTTGAGATAAAATATTCGCCTCCATCTTCTGAAAAAATGAAGGAAATGGGCGCACTTGATTTCTCTGATTATTTCGTACACAGTTTCACAATCTACTGCATGTATCGTGTTAAGAAGTTTCGGAGTTTTTATTTCCATAGCATGTTAGGCTGTACTGAATGTACCAATGTTTATGACGTTTTCCGTGTACTTATTGTATGTATATTTGCTAGCATATCTTTATTCTTTAAGTGGGAAACTTTAAGTGGGAAAAATGTGTTTAGGTGGTCACCTTTTTATCTGTGTCAGTGTATGTGTTTGTCCCCTAACCAAGCATTAACAATTTGAACTAATTTTACGACACTTGTTATGTACGTTAAGACTTTGGCTGTCACTCCAACTGCATATACTTTAATTTCCAACCAGTAAAAATAAACCATTACGGATGCGCGTACTTTTGAGACAGAGCAGTGTTAACGACAATTATATTATGGTCATGAAATTATATTTGGTATTATGTCTGAGGAAAATACAAAATTTGTTATGACCATGCTTTTAAGAATATCTGAATTTCAGTTTTGTAGCTGGAAGTGATGACTTATTGTTGCCAATGTGTGAAATTAAATAAACTTTTTATTTTGATATGTTCCATATTTTATGTATTAATCAGGGCCATAATAAATAAATAAATAAATAAATAAATAAATAACCAATAAAACGCACTTAAATGTTTATGATGTATTGTATTTACAATTTGGTCAGAAAATTTTAAATGAAATACATCATAAATGTTGAATTGTACTTTGTTGCTTATTTATATATTATTCACTTTGTATATTTGATAGAGTTTGTAATAAGGAAAATATGATAAGGCAGTGATGTGAATTTTTTATATTAGCTTCTACAAACCTAACTATACACAATCTTTTTAAATAACAAATTCATCACTTTCCTAACACACAATGCCAATGACAATATATACTTAGTACTGAAACTATACATATATGAAATAGGAAACAGATTTAAGAGTTCTGTTCAGAACTGCTTTTTGCTTTTATTTATGCATTATTTATTAATAAAGGACTTACTGTTTATTAGGTGAGTTTGGGCCCTTTCGTATGCCATCTAGACGCGTCGTTGGATGTTTGTAGCGGATAATTACATGATGGAATATTAGAGATGGATAAAAACCTAAGAAAAATGGACAGTACTCTTTTGTACACCTATCATACACAACGAGATTAAATAATCGATCCTAAAATCAGTAATATGTATAAAAGAGCAGTTGGTACTATTGAAAGCCATAGCAGTGCACTATCTGCATGTACATTTGATACTGCAGCTGCATGAAACACTATTGTCACTGTGATAGAATTACCGATCCGACAGCAAAGTGAGTACCGCCCTGCTGTACGTGGTGGCTGAATATCGACTGGAGGGATCTGTGTTCGAACCACGTCCGGATAACTTATGGATGGTTTGATCGTCATTATGGTCTCATTATCGCTAGTCACAACCACATTGGTTACATTCATTACTGTCGAATTTAGTTTGAGTTGTACATCAGCATTCAGGAAAAGTATTGCCAGTTGCACATCTGGTCTGTAATTCACGTTTTTTGGTATAAGGTACATTACTGCTGTATATCAAATTTTTATAGCCTTCCCAGTGAATTGGTCCATATTTTTATGTCGTATATTGTTTAGATTTGAATGAACGATCATATAACTAACAATATTTCTTCACAAAAAATTGTTTAAAAATTGTGAAATAAGTTTATGAGTCAGAAGAAAATATTAAGATGTTTAAAAACTTTGTAGCCACCGAATTAATTAAGATTTTTGTCTGTGCATGTCGTAATCTTTATCTTATTGCTAAGTCTTTCACACATGCAGAGAATGTGATTATTAATGTTGATGACTTGCTGTGCCTGTAGCTGCACACTTTATGGCAAGTCCATCCTCCGTTCAATTGGGTGCGGCAAAATTAGGCAAAATTTGGTCCGCTTGCAGACAACATGAACTCAGTACACAGAACGAAGGACGACTAAGTCTGTTGTTATAATTTTATGTGTAATTCTACCAGTGAATATTTCTATATATCTTATGCAATAAATATATTGATAATATTTGTATACTAGAAGCCAACAAGACGCACTATTTCTCAACTTTATTTTGGCAAACAATTCTACATGTTTCGGGCTGATATACTGTCCATCATCAGGAGTCTCAATGCTGTATTTGCAGCAATATGTATTTGTCACACTAGTTACGTTGACTGCCCGGCAGACAGTCAACATAACAAACAAACAAAAACTAAACTCCGTGGCCTTAGTCCGCACGCGAATTACACCTACAGAGCGGCCGCCGCCGGTCGGCGAAGTTAGTGCCAACTTTTGCGGATAGAGGGGTTTCACGTGGTCAGCGCAACGGGTCCCCACAGCCGTTAATCTCTGTTTTCTAGACCTGGAGCTGCTA